>Ga0206937_10200_pt1 | contig 16899 bp, 10 predicted proteins | sample Alteio_BWOrgHeat_11_FD_152923 | JGI IMG/M metagenome (GOLD analysis project Ga0206937, IMG submission 152923) | Enriched cells from forest soil in Barre Woods Harvard Forest LTER site, Petersham, Massachusetts, United States -... | ecosystem: Environmental > Terrestrial > Soil > Temperate forest >... | reverse complement strand
AGGATATGCTTTGCAGTTTGATGAGGCGTATGCGGCTGACAGTAATACTATTAATCAATTGCAGATATCCACTTCTTCTGATGGAGGGTTAACTTATTCCCAGCTTGTTCTTTTAAACGGAGGCGATGCAGGTCCGCTTAATACTGGTGGAGATATTACAAGTAGCGCATTTAGCCCTAATGCAAATCAATGGAAAAGATTTACTTATGCAATCCCTATAGGGACAAATATGATTCAATTTAAAGGTATCAGTAATGGTAAAGGTAATGACCTTTATATAGATAATGTTAGTGTTCTGATACCTGTTGCATGCAATGGTACTCCGGTAGCAGGAACAACGGTGTCTTCTTTTAATCCTGTTGCTATCAATCAGAATTTTTTCCTTTCTCTTTCAGGAGCAGACAGTACATTAGGTTTGAGTTATCAATGGCAGTCATCACCTGATAATATTGTTTATACAAATATTGTGGGCGCCACTAATGCAACGTTGACAATCTCAGAAACTGTTTCTACATGGTATCGCTGCATCGTAACTTGTTCCAATAGCGGAATGCAAGCTTATTCAATACCAATACAGGTAAATATATCTTTGTGGACAGCTATGGTAAATCAAGCTCCTGATCCTAACGGAGGCGGTATGCTTTTGCTTTCCGATGGAACTGTAATATGTAAGACTTCTTCTGGTGGAAATGATGGTATTGGAAATATTTACGACAGACTCACTCCTGATAGCACAGGTAGTTATGTTCATGGAACATGGTCGCAGCTTGCACCCATGAATTACACTCGTCTTTATTTTTCATCGCAGTTGTTGAAAGATGGAAGAGTGTATGTTGCCGGTGGAGAGTATGGTTCAGGACAGGCACAAGGTGAAATATGGGATCCATTAACAAATGTCTGGACAGTTACTCCAAGCACAGGTTACGGTTATGTTGATGCTAATTCACAACTGCTGCCAAATGGACATGTATTACAGTCATGCGAATGGAGCAATATTACTTTCGATTATGATCCTATTGCAAACACCTACACCAATCCTCAATCAACATTAGGAACCGTTGATGAATCGGCATGGATTAAACAAAAAGACAGTTCTATTCTTTTTGTGTTGATGGATACTTATACTTCAGTAAGATATATTCCTTCGCAGGGAAACTGGATAACCGATGCAACTGTTCCGGTGATGTTATATGATGGTCTTTCAGAAACCGGTCCCGGCTTCTTATTACCTGATGGACGAACATTCTATCTTGGAGGTTCCGGGCAAACTGCTTATTATACTCCTTCAGGAAACACAAGCCCGGGAAGCTGGACTACAGGTCCTGTTGTTCCTAATGGACTCGGAGCTTCTGATGCCGCCGGTTCTCAGATGGTGGATGGAAAAATACTTTGCTGCTTTAATGCTGCAGGTACTTTTAATTCTCCAACATATTACTTTATATTTGATTATCTGACTAATACCTTCAGCCCTATATCAGCTCCTAATGGAGCTCCATCAGCCAACGAGCCTTGCTATTATTCAGGTATGCTGAACCTTCCTGATGGTACAACCATGTATGCTGATCAAGGACAAACCCAGTATTATGTTTATGCCCCGGGAGGACTTCCTCTTCCACAGGCAAAGCCAACAATAGGTCAGGTTTTTCAAACTACTTGTGATTCATTCAGCATTACAGGAACGTTATTCAATGGTATCAATGAAGGTTCGGGATATGGAGATGACTGGCAAATGGCTACCAATTATCCCATCATCAGATTAAAATCAACAACTACTGGTAACGTTTATTATGCAAAGACATTTAACTGGAATCTAAGTGCAGTTGCAACAGGAACTTATTCTGATACAACGCAATTCACCATTCCATCAAATCTGCCTCTGTCAACCTATTGGTTATGGGTAACTGCTAATGGTGTAGCATCTGATTCTGTTCTGTTTACGCCGTTCCCTTTATTAAGCAGTTCCTTAACTCCGCCTGCAATCTGTAGTGGCGATACGTTTAATTATACACCTGTGAGCATCAATAACAGCGCAACATTTACATGGACAAGAGCAGCAGTCGCCGGAATAAGTAATGCAGCAATTACCACTCCTCAAACATCTAATCCTCATGAAGCTTTATTCGATACAACTACAAGCCCGGTGAGTGTAGTTTACACTTATGCAATTACAGCAAATGGTTGTACCATTTATCAGAATGTAACAGTGGTTGTTAATCCCACTCCTATTGTTACAATCACAGGAACAACAGTTCTTTGTGCCGGAGACAGTACCACATTAACAGCAACAGGTGGTCCTTCTTATTTATGGAGTACAGGAAGCACCAATGCCTCTATAACTGTTACTCCGGTTGATTCAGAAGTTTATACTGTAACTGTTACAAATACTTATGGATGCCCTGCTTCTGCATCGCAAATGATTATTGTTCATCAAAATCCAGTGCCTATTATCACACCAAGCGGACCAACTGCTTTCTGCGAAGGAGATAGCGTTTCATTGATTTGCGATGTTCATCCGTCTTATAATTGGAGCACCGGTTCCACATCCGATTTTATAGAAGTGACTGCATCCGGCACTTATAGTGTTACGGTTTCAAATGTATTTGGATGCACAGGTTCTTCCTCTTATACGGTTACTGTTTATCCGCTGCCTGCTGTTCCAACCATCACCATTCATGGCGATACATTACATTCAAGTTCACCAACAGGAAATCAATGGTATCTTAATAATGTGATTATCGGAGGCGCTACAAATCAGGATTATATCGTTACTCAAAATGGAAGCTATACCGTTATAGTTACCGATACTCATGGATGTTCAGCATCATCAACAGTTACTAGAACTTCGGTTGGCATTAATGAAATTCAAGCTCAATTATCATCTGTAGCTATCTATCCGAATCCAAATGATGGTAACTTTACCATAAGTCAATTAGGAATTAGGAATTACGAATTAGGAATTTTTGATGTTATGGGAAGAGAAGTTTATCACCAGGCAATCATCAATCAACAATCATCAATCATAAATATTTCCCAATTGAGTAACGGAATTTATTTCTGGGAAGTTATCTCCGACAAAGAAGTTCTGGCAAAAGGAAAGATTGCTTTGCAGAAGTAATTTATATCAACATATCGCAATAAGTTTCTTTTTTAATTAAAGGTCGAAATCAGGTTTCGTTCGATTTTCTCTGTTTTTAACTAAAATTTAGCTGCATTAATCATCATTTAATGTATTTTTGTTGCAAAAACAACAATGCTGAGAGTTGAAGCTTCAACCAAGAGAGTTGAGGCTTCAACCATGAGAGGTGAAGCTTCAACCATGAGAGTTGAAGCTTCAACCATGAGAGGTGAAGCTTCAACCATGAGAGGTGAGTCTTCAACCAAGAGAGTTGAAGCTTCAACCATGAGAGGTGAAGCTTCAACACTGAGAGTTGAGTCTTCAACCAAGAGAGTTGAGTCTTCAACCATGAGAGGTGAAGCTTCAACACTGAGAGTCGAGTCTTCAACCTTGAGAGTTGAAATTTGAATTATATCTTCAATTATTAATTAAAGAGCAAACAATAGAAAAGGATAATACTTTTTGAAAATAAATTACTTGAACTTCAAAGAGTGAAAAGGCTTTTCCATTAATCTTCCAATATCATCCTTATTGTCAGATACGTAGAAAAAGTAAGCATCTCCGACAAAATCTTTATGAATTGTTACAGCAATACAATATTTATAAGTATTACCTCCAAATTCAGGTCCGAGATTAACAAATGCAGTTGCACCCCAATCAGCATTGAATTCGTGTCTTACCGCAGTTGAATCGAAATAGGTTATATTCGGAAGATTGCCGGTTTCCGAGCCGCCAATACCAATATTCAGTAATGTGGTTTGAAAAAGAGGCTGACTCCAATTATTGGGATGAATCATCATTTCATTTTTCTTTTTTTTGGTTTCATCATATTCATTTAGCCTGACATCCATTGGTCGGATTGCATATCTAACTTCAAAATTCTTGTCTTTCAATTTCAAAGCGTATTCATAATTCATTTGCCTGTTTTCAATACATTTTGTTTCAACCATTCCTTCTGTTCTGATGAAAGTTATTTTTGCACGAGTAAGAAGTTCGGAAAAGTCTTTTGGTAATTTATCGGACTTAAATGATAATAAGAAAAGCAGGGCGAATCCAGAAACAATAAATTTCATCTTATACATCGCACAAGATTTATTAGCAATAATATGATTAATTACCTAATACCCAAACACATCACTCAACTCAAGATAAGTTACCTTACCATATTTCTCAAGGGTTTTGGTATCCAGTTTATTTTTATCTCCGAGAACCATGATGGTGTATTTATCTCCTTTTACATATCTCTTTTGAAACGCTTCAACATCATTCAGCGTCATGGATGGAACTTTCTGATAAACATCCTGCCTAATATCATAATCCAGACCTAATTTCTGAGCACGTTCATAATTGAATAACACCTGTGCTTTGGTAATACGTTCCGTTTGTATCTTCTTGATAACAGCATCTTTAGATGAGTTAAACATCACAGGAGATTCAGGCATTGCGGTTAGCAGAGCAATCATTCCAACCATTGCTTCCGGAAGTTTATCAGCCTGAGTACCGATATAAGCCATGTTATAATGTGCCTTCTCCTTTTTAGTGGGAGTTTGGAAAGAAGAGAACACAGAATATGCCAATGCCTTTGATTCGCGCATGTCCTGGAATACAATGGACGACATCCCTCCACCAAAATACTCATTATATGCACTGATGGAAGGCGCATTGTCCTTATTATATTGCTCTCCTTTTGAAAGCATGATAATCTCCGCCTGTTTCATATCGTAATTGATAACATAAACACGATTTGAATCGGTAGCAAGCTGAGCATATTTAACAGCAGGCGGAATAGTTTTGAACTTAGCAGGAACTTTGTGATAGCTATTAAGAACCAATGTCAACGCACCCTCATCAATAGGTCCGTAATAAAGAATATGGTGAGGATAGGAGGTAATATCCTTAATGATACCTGTTAATTCTTCTGGTTTTATTTTCTTCAATTGCTCTTCAGAAAGTATATCGGTGAAAGAAGATTTCTTGCCATAGATACCATAGTTATACATGCCACTCCATAGAATTTGATTCTTGTTCATTTTGGCATCAGTACGAGCTTTCAGAATATCTTTTACCTGGTTATCCAACGCATCATTATTTGGTTGTGCATCCGCCAAAAGGCTTTCAAAGAGTTCCACAGCAGGAGCAAAGTTATCTGTCAACCCACTTAGGCTTACCCATATCTGATCATCACTTGCAAAAACAGAAAACGAACAACCGAGTTTATAAAACTGTTGCTGGATAGCTGCCGGAGTATATTTTGAAGTGCCGAGATACGAAAGATAATTGAGCGCCATTTCCAGTCTCTTATCATTATCTTTTCCCATATCAACCAAATAATAAAGATCGAAAAGATTGTTTTCTGTATTGGCTTTATAGTTAACAGAAATACCACTCTTTAATTTCAAATGAACAATGTCTTTTGTGTAATCAATAAACACAGGTTGAATATCAGGAGCCTTGGTATCAATAATGTTTTGAACGAAAGGAGATTTATCCTCTCTGTTCACCGCAACAGGAGTAATGGCAGGCTTATCAACCTTTATCACATGCTTGTCTTCGCCGGTTCTTTTATTCACAATTACATAATTATTTCCATAATTCTTGTTGGCAAAATCAATTATCTCTTGTTTGGTAATCTTTGACAGACGATCAATCTTTCCAATCTGATCTTTCCAATCCAATCCTAACACTGCAGTTTCTACAAAAGCATTTGCACGCCCTCTGTTTGCTTCATAAGATTTAGTCTGTTGCAATTTCATATCCGTGATAACCGCAGTTAATAAATCATCAGGGAAATCACCCTTCTTTAGTTTATCAATCTCAGCCAATAATAAATCTTTTAATTGATCTAATGTCTGTCCTTCCTTTGGATCAGCGTTAAGAATATGAGCAGAGTAATCCTTAAATATCAATGTAGAAGAACCGGCATTTAATACTTTTTGTTTTTGGTTTAAATCAAGGTCAATCAGACCTGCTGTTCCATTACTTAATATCTTATCTATTACTGTAATCATATCGGCATCATGAGTTGCTGCACCACCAAATCGATAAGCAAGCATCATTGTTTCAGCTTCCGGTCCGTAAACTACTTTCACAACAGGAACAGTTATTGGGTTCTCAACAGGAGGATTGAATGGAGGAACTTCTTTGCGGGGAAGAGCACCAAATTTAGCATCAATCATTTTAATTGTTTCATCTGGATCGAAATCACCGGAGAGACAAATTGCAATATTATTCGGAACATAATACTTAGCGAGATATTCTTTTATTCTTTTGATGGAAGGGTTTTTCAAATGCTCTATTGTTCCTATGGTTGTTTGAGTTCCATAAGAATGTTTTTGCCAGAGACCTGACATCAATGCTTCGAATTCTTTACTTCCATCGTTATCAAGTCCACGATTCTTCTCTTCATATACAGCTTCTAATTCTGTGTGGAATAAACGCATAACAGGATTTCTGAATCTTTCTGATTCAATAGTTAACCACTTCTCCAGTTGATTGGATGGAATATCATTAACATACACTGTTTGCTCTACCCAGGTATATGCATTGGTTCCCTTAGCACCTATTGCCGACATCATTTTATCATATTCATTGGCAATAGCATACTTAGCGGCAACTCCCGAAACACTATCTATCTGATGATAAATCATTCTTCTTTCCGCAGTATCTGTTGTGCTTCTATATTGTTCATAGAGATCAACAATCTTATCAAGTTCAGGTTTTTCTTTTGAATAATCTTTCGAACCATATTTATCAGTTCCTTTAAACATCATGTGTTCAAGGTAATGTGCAAGTCCTGTTGCATCCGCAGGGTCTGTTTTACTACCTGCTTTTACAGCAATATAAGTCTGGATACGAGGTGCATCTTTATACACAGTCATATAGACTGTTAACCCATTAGCAAGTTTATAAATCCTTGCTTTCAGAGGATCATTCTGAAATGTTACATAAGTGTAATCTTTCTTAACCTGCTGAGCCAATGAATTGTTTACAGCAATCCAAGTTAATAATACGAAGAGTAGAGCTTTGATTTGTTTCATTTTGTTAATATTTAATTTATTTATAAGGCGGCAAAGGTATAAAAAGAGTAAGAATTAAGGGCAAAATAGATAAAATAGAATCTATCCCTCTATCAGATGGTTTATGAAAAACTATTTAATCTCATCTCTTATTCCTGAATACTTAGTTTCTTGTTGATTTTAACATCGCCATCAATAATCAGTTTGAAATAATAGACCGGATCATTGAAGGCAGTGGCATCATACTTATAAGTAAATGTATGAGTACCTATAGAGACAGAAGGATTATAAAGCAATTCTTTTACCACAATATTGTCTTTGCTGAACATTGCAATCTGCACTGAGGATGTTTTAGAGACTTTAAATGTAAAATCCGCCTGAATTTCAGATTCAAGAGTGTCAACACGATGAGTTGTGGAATAACTATTATAAATTCCCGATGTGAAGTTGATTTTCTTTCCGGAAATGCGAGAAGTTTCTTTCAGCAAACTATTTGTTATGGCGGTATCACTGCTGCAGATTCCGTTAAGTTCATAATTATCTGTCAATACCCAAACTGCATTCTGAGCTGCAATATTGAAATAATTGTGCCTCTCGATAAAAGAAGTTAAATTTCTTAGTTTTTCATCCGCCATCTCACCTACATTATACTTTACTTTGCTTCTTGGGGCATTATTATGTGCCTGAATACACATCGAATGTACCTGGTATTTCATTCGTTGATAAGGTTTCACATTAAGTATTTCCCCTTTTGTAACAACAAGATTCTGAGTATTAGCATCGGAAGAAATAAACTTTCTCCCATTTTCAATACTGATATCAATCGGTTCATCCACATTGCTTTGGATATCCAATAAAAGGGGACGAACATAATGAGGACTTGAATCATTACCTGTAATTACGCAATGAATCATGTTTCTCTGGATGGCTTCAGTAAGGGTTAAGGTGTTTCCTGCGAATGTTTGAATACTGTTTATCATGATAAACAGTATTCCGATACTAATTTTTCTCATGATGTTTAGTGATTTGGTTAAACAATAATTTAAACTATATTGTTTAAACGAAGTATGCAGGAATTTTCGTATTCAGATAATGGCATTTATTTTCATTTCTTAAAAATATTCAATCATACTTTCAAAAACATAAGTAGGTTTACTATTTTTGACACATAAAATAATATTTATAACAGGTAAATTACTATTTACGAAGAATATAGTACATTCCATGATAGAAATAACACTATTTATGTCGAAAAATGATAGATATTACTTGCTTTCAGCCAAATGTTAATGTATCTTTGTAACACTAAACTTAAATACTAAATATCATGAAATCAAAACTATTATTACTTATGTTATTTGTTGGGGTAAATATTATTTACGGACAAGATTTAAGAAACCTTTTTGAATACAATGCAAATGTTGTTAAAAACAATCCTGCTTATGCAGGTGCAATAGAGAAACCAACACTTTCTTTATTTGGACAACCGTGGTATAATTATGATGGTTCAAGCTTTCCAGGTGCTCCGGTTTATAGAGGATTAACATATCAACAATATTATGATAAGATTAAAGGCGGAATCAGTATAAATTATTCTTATGATCACCTAGGGCTGGACAATCAACAAAATGTGAATATAGCTTATTCACCTACCATTAAACTTGCTAATGGCATTGCTGTTAAACCCGCTCTCGGAGTAGGTTATAATTATAGCCATCTGGAAGGAAATTTTTACAATCTCTCTAATAATAGTTATAATTACGCATCAGTTTCTCCTCATTATTTTGATATTAATGCAGGAGCATTAATATTCAATCATAATGTTTGCCTTGGTTTTTCCATTCATAATATTAATAATCCAAATGAAAGTTATAACCCTTCTGGAAATGGCATTGATAATCATGTTCCGATTTTATATTCAATCAATTGCAATTATAATTTTATGAGTGATGATAATGGAAACACATGGGCTGTTTCTCCTAATATCTATTTTTCAAATCAAATAAGTTATTTTAAGCAATTATCAGTTGGATCTACTTTTAAATATAAATGGTTTTTGGCAGGAATAAATACAAATCTAAATACAGGCTATAGTTACACTTTACTTCCTATGCTTGGGTTTCAAAATAAATTGTTTCGAATATCTTATTGCAATTATTATGGCTTCCTGGTACCTCCAACTAATAATTCTTATCAATTTACTTCACCTCCGATCAGAAATTACATTAATGATAATCCACAAACAATTATTACTGTAATCCATGAAATCCTTTTGACATTTAATCTTCCTTTCAAAGGCAATCATTTTACGCCACCTGTTTGTACTCAAGTTTATTAATTTCCTAATCCTCCACTAAAAGAACAAGTCCCTTTAGATATTCTCCTTCCGGATGATAGATAGATATGGGATGATCAGATGGTTGAGTTAATTGATAAAGGATTCGAACTTTTTTTCTTGCTTGAGTTGCTGCCATAAATACTATCTTTCGGAATAATTGCTTATCAATAACCTGCGAACAGGAAAAGGTAAATAGAATACTTCCTGATTTCATCTTTCTCAATGCTTCAAAGTTTAAATTACGGTAACCGATTGTTGCTTTATCAATCGAACTCAGGTGTTTTGCAAATGCCGGAGGGTCAAGAATTATTAAATCATAAATTGGTTCCATGTTCTTGAGATAATCAAAAACATCCTCCGCAAAACATTCATGATTAAGATATTGTTGGGATTTATCATTCGATGAAAGAGGGTGTTTTTCGGCGGGTACATCGCTCCAATCAGCTATTTCATTCTCACCTTCATTATCATTTTGATTGTTTATGCGATGTTTCCCTCCTATTTCATCAGGAAAATTATTTCTAACATTTAAATCAGCAATCATCATTGCCTTTTTAGAACTATCAACTGAATGAACAAGTCTTGCACCGCCATCTAAAGCATATACAGAGAAACCTCCTGAATAGGCAAAAGCATTTAAAACAGTTTTATCTTCTGCTAATTCTCCAAGAAGTTTACGATTATCTCTTTGGTCAATAAAAAAACCTGTCTTTTGCCCTTCTTCCCAATCTATCTTGAACTTTAAACCATTCTCAACGACCATTGTATCGCCTTTATCACCAAATAAGTAAGTGTTGGCTGCATTTATCTCCCCTTGTTTACTCATTGTTTCAGCGCTCTTATCAAAAACAGCTTTTAATTTACCACCATAAATCTCTTGTAATGCTTTTGATAAATCTTCTCTGATATTATACATCCCTAAAATATGGGTTTGTATTACTGCTGTTTGATTATAGATGTCAATTATAAGTCCCGGTAAATCATCACCTTCAGCATTTATCAAACGATATACATTTGTTTCTTTATTATAAGTAAATCCTAATAACTTTCTTCTATTATAAGCACGTTGCAAACTATTTTTCCAGAAATCATAATTTATTTCAATCTGATTAAAAGAAAATATCCTTACTGTTATTGAGCCTTTATGATAATGTCCTGTTGCCAGATAAGAATTGTTCGCTGAATATATCTCTACAATATCGCCTTCCTTTACTTCTCCCTCGATTTTATTTATTGCTCCGGAAAATAGCCAGGGATGGAAATTTTGTAGCGAACGTTCTTTCCCTGCTTTAAGAATTACTTTAGAATATTGATGAGACATTAGTTTTATTTTAATCTATTTTGCTTTGATATACTTAAATAATTCTTTTTCCAAAAGCCTGAATCTATAGGGAAGTAAAGCATCTTTCCCGGCTGATTCAACTCCAATACGAGTTCCAATGGTAATATCTTTTTCCTTAATTTTTAATCCTTTATCTTCAATCCATATTTCATCACCTGTCAAACTTTTACCGTTATGATTAACATGTATTCCGAGCGCAATACCAACTGTTCCGGGACCATTAGAAAATGATTTATCTACTTTCGATTTATTTCTTCGCTTCATCATTATATCAATGCCTTCAACAGGATGAATGGCGCGGATTAACACTGCATGCGGAATATCTTTTTTATTTGTTACCACATTAAATAAATGATGAATGCCATAACAAATATAAACATAAGCAGTTCCACCCTCTGCAAACATAACTTCAGTACGATTGGTGCGGCGATTATTAAATGCATGAGATGCTTTATCTATTGCACCGTTATATGCCTCTGTTTCCGTGATAATTCCACATGTAAGTTCATTGTTAAAACGAGTGTATAAATATTTTCCTAACAAATCTTTACTCACCTGAACAACATCAGTACGATTATAAAACGATGGTTTTAATTTCATTGATTATTGTTGTTCGATTTTATTTATTGCTTCCAATATTATATTGCAGGAGTGCTGTATTTCCTCATTAGAGATAATAAGCGGAGGAGCTATTCTCATTTTATTTCCTGCAAAAAGAAACCAATCTGTAATAACTCCTAGGTTAATACATTCAGCAATTACTTTTTTATTGAATTCTTCGGAATCAAATTCTAATGCTAATAACAATCCTTTTCCTGAAATGTTTTTTATTGATTTATGCTGCAACAATTTTCGAAATAATTTTTCTTTTTCATTAACTGTTTCAATTATTCTTTCATCAATTAAAACATTTAAAGAAGCTAAAGAAGCAGCACAACACACTGCATTGCCACCAAAAGTGGTTATATGTCCAAGTACAGGATTTGTCTTAAAATTACTCATCAATTCTTTGGAAGAAATAAATGCGCCAATCGGCAAACCACCTCCCATTGCCTTTGCAATACATAATATATCGGGGACAATATGGAACAGAGAAAAAGAAAATAAACTTCCAGTGCGACCAAATCCTGTTTGAATTTCATCTATAATAAGTAATGCGCCGGTTTCTGTACATCGTTCTCTTAATTTTTTTAAGAATTCTTTGCTTGGAACTATAGCTCCAGCCTCTCCTTGTATGGCTTCAACAAGTACACATGCGGTATGTTCATCTATTAAATCTAAATCCAAAATATTATTAAATTCAAGATGATAAATCGAAGGCAATAACGGACGAAACGATTGTTTGAATTCCTCATTACCACCAATACTCAAAGCTCCTTGTGTGCTGCCATGATAAGCATTATTAAAAGCAATAATTTTTGTACGATTAGTAACTCTTTTAGCAAGTTTCATGGCACCTTCAATAGCTTCGGAGCCTGAATTGACAAAATAAACACAATCTAATCCATCAGGAAGCAAATCAACAAGCCGCTCCGCCAGTTTAACTTGTGGCGATTGCACATATTCGCCATAAACCATGAGGTGCATATAGTTATCAACCTGATTTTTAATTGCCTCCACCACCTTTGGATGATGATGCCCGATATTGCTAACAGCTATTCCGGAAATCAAATCAATATATTTTTTCCCTTCCTTATCATACAGAAAAATTCCATCCGCCTTTACAAACTCGAGAAGCATAGGAAAGTCGCTTGTTTGGGCTAAATGAAGGAGAAAAGAATGTCGAAGTGTATTCATCTTGCAAAAATAGGAATTAAAAGACGAAGGAAGGATGAATATTCAGATATGCTTTATTTATTATTCTATGAAAATCCTTAAATAATGCTTACTCGGATTTATTTTAGTACTTTTGTGCGCCAATATATTTAAGATAATCTTCAATTAAATAACAAACTCTATGATAAATGATCCTAATAAATATTTTGGCGAAGGTCTTACTTACGATGATGTTCTCTTGTTGCCCAATTATTCCGAGGTTTTGCCGAGAGATGTAGATACATCAACCTTTTTAACCAAAAAGATAAAGCTGAATGTGCCCATTGTTTCTGCGGCAATGGATACAGTTACCAATTCAACCCTTGCAATTGCTATGGCACAGGAAGGAGGTATAGGAATACTTCATAAAAATATGAGTATTGACAGACAAGCAGAGGAAGTAAGGAAAGTAAAACGCTCGGAAAGCGGTATGATTACTGACCCTGTTACACTTCCTGAAACTGCATTGTTGAAAGAAGCCCTTAATTTAATGAAAGAGTTTAAAATAGGTGGAATTCCTATTGTTGATAAAGGAAAAGTGCTTGTCGGAATCCTTACCAACCGTGATTTGCGTTTCGAAAAGGATTTGAATCGCCCTGTAAGAGAGGTGATGACCAAAGATAATCTTGTTACTACAACTGGAGTTAAGAATCTAAAACAGGCAGAAGAAATATTACAGGAGTATAAAATTGAGAAACTCCCTGTTGTAGATAAAAAACGTAAGCTAATCGGGTTAATAACTTATAAGGATATTATTAAATTCCGCTCACATCCACACTCCTGTAAAGATGAATTTGGAAGATTAAGAGTTGGAGCCGCAGTTGGTGTTACAAAAGATATGATTGAGCGTGTAAATGCCTTGGTAACAGCAGGAGTTGATGTAATAACCATTGATACTGCCCACGGACATACTAAAGGTGTTATTGATGCGTTGAAAAAGATAAAGAAGTTCTTTCCAAAGCTCCAAGTCATTGCAGGAAATGTTGCAACAGGAGAAGGAGCAAAAGCTTTAGTTAAAGCAGGAGCTGATGCAGTTAAAGTAGGTATTGGACCTGGTTCTATTTGTACTACAAGAGTAATTGCAGGTGTTGGCGTTCCTCAATTAACTGCTATATATGAAGTTGCTAAAACCATTAAAGGTACCGGAATTCCGGTTATTGCAGATGGAGGTATTCGTTTTACAGGCGATATTCCAAAAGCAATTGCTGCAGGTGCTTATTGCATAATGGCAGGTTCTCTTTTTGCAGGTGTAGAAGAATCTCCCGGCGAAACAATTATCTATGAAGGTCGTAAATTTAAATCTTATCGTGGCATGGGTTCTATTGAAGCTATGGAACAAGGTTCAAGAGATCGTTATTTTCAGGATATGGAGGATGATATAAAGAAATTTGTTCCTGAAGGTATTGTAGGTCGTGTTCCTTATAAAGGTTCTCTTGCTGAAGTTATGTATCAGTTGGTTGGAGGATTAAAAGCAGGTATGGGATATTGCGGTGCACCAAATATTAAGAAACTTCAGGAAGCTAAATTCATCAGAATAACTTCAGCAGGGGTTAAGGAAAGTCATCCTCACGATGTTTTCATCACCAAAGAAGCTCCTAACTACAGCAGATAGGGTTTTGCCCCTGATTTAATCCTATTCATAAGCCATCTGAACACGTTCAGGAACCATCTGAACACATTCAGGAATCATCTGAACACATTCAGGAATCATCTGAACACGTTCAGGAATCATCTGAACACGTTCAGGAATCATCTGAACACGTTCAGGAACAATCTGAACACGTTCAGGAACAATCTGAACACGTTCAGGAATCATCTGAACACGTTCAGACATCATCTGAGCGTTCTCGAATGATATATTAGCACTCTAATAAGTCATAATAACCTGATGTAAAAAAGAAAGTTCCCCATATTGCTATGGAGAACTTTCATCTTTTATTAGTGCTTAATCTGTTATTCCTTAACGATTCTTCGGATTAACTTTGTTCCATTATTCTCTAGCTCCAATATATAAATTCCTTTTGAGAACTTAGAGAAGTTTAATTCCGTTTGATTACTTTCAGAAGTAGTTGTAATGCTTGAGGTCAAAATATTTTGTCCTAATACATCAAATACCTTAATGGTCCATTCTTTACCTTTTTCAATTGTTGTTAAATTAACAATCAGATTATCACTAACCGGGTCAGGATATACATTTAATGAAGCATTGCCATTAGGAGAATAAATACCTGTTGATATAGTGATTACCTGGGTAGTTGTATCTGTACATCCGCCATTGGTAGCAATTAAAGTTACGGTATAAGTTCCATTTGCAAGATAAGTATGAACTGGATTTTGAAGAGTAGATGTATTTCCATCACCAAAATTCCATGACCAGGTAGTTCCTCCTAAAGAAGTATTAGTGAAAGTAAAAGTATTTCCATTTTGAGTATCAGTAAAAGATGCTAAAACACCTCCGATAACATCAACAACGACTGGTATTCTTGCACTTCCGCAAGTTGCACCTTGCAATTGCCAATGATAGAAGAAGTAAAACCTTGCAGGATCAGGAACATCATTGCCTGTAATTGATATAAAACCATTAAGGTCGTTATAAGGATAATTTGACCCGGCAGAGTTTCTGTACAAGTTTTGAGTTCCTGAAACACATCCTAATTGATAATTATTTCCAACAGGCAGATTGAAGTTTAAAGTAACTAAGTTTTGTCCGTTAGTCAAATTAACCGTTAATGTATCTATTTGGTTTCCTGAACCATCAACCAAAGAAATTGTTCTCGGACCTGCAGCACCTGCATACATCACAACAGAAACCAAAGTACAAGGCGACATCACATTAAATATTTCATAGTGTGGAAACATATTATAACCACCTGCTCCAAAAGTATTATCATTTGGGGTATCATAATCGCCTGTTCCAGGAATATCATTTTCAACGTAATAAGTTGTCGTATAAGTCAAATTAGGAGTCACGAAAGGGCTTCCAGTGAAAATCGGATTGCCGCCTGTTTGCCCGGAATACCATTGGATGGTAGCATTACCTGTTGCTGTCAGCGTTGCCGATGATCCGCAACTAATTGTATCAGGAGAAGCTGCAACAGGTGCTGCAGGAAGACTAACCACTATTGAATCCCATGTACTTGTTCCGCAGGCATTTGTTGCTTCAACCATGATTGTTCCACTCTGCGTACCAACTGTTGTATTGATAGAATTTGTTGTTGAAGTTCCTGTCCAAGTATTTGGTAAAACCCATGTGTATCCCGAAACTGTTGTATCTAAAGTTACGTTGTAAGTTTGAGGTGTTCCATCGCAAACATTTGTTTGTCCGGATATCGGACTTGGGCTTGCAGGAGGACCACTATTAATCTGAACAGTTAAAACCTGGGCAGCATTAGTTCCGCAAGCATTAGTTGCACTGCAAGTAATTGTTCCGGTACCTGAACCTGGAGTTACTAAAATAGAATCTGTAGTACTTGCAACACTTGTCCATCCTGTTCCTGAAACTGTCCAGGTATATGAAGTTGCACCTGACACAGCAGCAACAGAATACCAAGTTGGTGTCAAAGATGAAGCGCATAAAAAGGAAGGTCCAAGTATTGCAACCGGTGTATATGGACTCAGACAAACAGGATTTACCTCTGCCCACCAAGTTCCCCAGGTGTCAACAGTTGCTTCTCCATATTCAGCAACAACCCAGAAAGTTGAATCATTAATCGGGTCAATACATGCAAAGGAATAATCTCCCCAACGACCTCCACTGTATGAATTTCCTCCCGCTTTGTATTGATACAATCCTCGGAAAGTATTTATTGGGTCAGTAGCGGCTCTGAATGAATATCCGCAACTTGGATAATAAGTGCTGCTAAGATTAGTATATGCAATTATCGCATTTCCATTTGAACCAACAGCTATAGCAGGATAACCATACGAAACAACACTTGTAGGATCATCAATCATTGCATCCTGAATAATATTTCCCACAGTATCCAATTCAAGCCAATGTGCAGAACTTCTTGTCGGATTCGCAATCGGCATATAAGCCATGTGTGTTACCCATAAATGCCCATTTCGATATACAACACTTCCTGAAATCCGGTCATCATCTAAATCAATTGGAGTAGCTGTGCCTAATTGTGGTCCTATTGAAGCGCCAACTGATCCATTCCAAAGAAATGATGTTTGTATAGTTATAGGTCCTGATAAAACAGGATTGGTTGGAGTTCCTGAAACTGTAAATTGTCTGAATTTCCCTGTTGTTCCATCATAAGATTCGAGG
>Ga0206937_10176_pt2 | contig 17032 bp, 9 predicted proteins | sample Alteio_BWOrgHeat_11_FD_152923 | JGI IMG/M metagenome (GOLD analysis project Ga0206937, IMG submission 152923) | Enriched cells from forest soil in Barre Woods Harvard Forest LTER site, Petersham, Massachusetts, United States -... | ecosystem: Environmental > Terrestrial > Soil > Temperate forest >... | reverse complement strand
GTTTCCGGGAACAACGCAAACTCGCCGTAATCGTTCATCCAGGGCGATGGCTGGTGCGTTTGTTTAAAGCCTACCATCTTATCGGCACTGTACATATATTGCCAGCCGCTGCCCATTTTGCCGGTTTGCGGCGTCCAGAAATTCATACCCCAGGGCACCGCAATGGCAGGGTACGTGTTCCCGTTCGAGAGGATCGGTTTTGAATCCGTGCCCATCAGCGGGTTTACAAATTGGGTGAGATCGGCCTGTGGTTTTACCTGTGCCGATGCCATAAACGGCAAAAATGCAAATGCTGCAAGAAGTACTTTTTTCATCAATATAGTTTAGCGGGGACGCATCCCCTATTTTTTAGAGTTCCCTAAGATAGTGAAAAGCGAAACTCCCGTGCATGCTCTGCTAAACATGCACCGGGAGAAAGCTATTACTAACCAACGTAATATCGTTTTACCATTTTATGTCCACTTTTATTCCGTCAGGGCTGTTGTCAAAACTCATGTACAGCGTTTTGGTCTTTTTATCCCAGGCTGTTTTCACATCGCTCAGCATTTCGCCTTTGCTATTGGTAACTATTGTTTGCTTTGGCTCAGCGGGTAGCAGCACACGCATACTGTTCATTGTGTTTACAGGGCTTTTTGCAACGAAGATATATTCACCATCCAGCACAGACTCGTTATAAATCCTCGATGCCGAAGCCAGTACCTGCGGCTGTTTCTTGTTGTCAATACGGTGCAGATCGAACAAAAGTGATTGTTCGCCTGGTTTTACCAGTTTTTCTGGCAAAACAGGTAATTGCGGATCAAACAGATCAATAACGGGGCCTTTTACTTTATAGGATGCCGTGTCCGGATTTTCATCTACAACCGAAATAATATCATATGGTCCGCGCTCAAGATAGAAGCTGTTCTTCTCTTTTATTTTTCCCGCATGCGCATCTTTTTTGTATGCATTTTTCACCAGGTCGAAGTAATTCTGATCACCGTTTGGCTGCAGCACAAATTCCTTAGGGTCCTGGCGGATGATGTATACCGTGCCTTTACCATACTGGTATTTCTGCTGACCGTCGACAGGGGTAATACCCATCAGCTTAAATAAATGCTGCGATGGCGCGGTAAAGTTGTTTCCTTTGGTATCCCACCACTCCATTACGCTCTGATAAGGATCAACATCGCGACCGCAATAGATCAATACGCCGCCATTGTTCACCCAATCGGCCAAATGCTGGTGCACTTCGGCGCTGTTGGGCTTCATATTGGAGTAGCTCATCACCAGCACTTTGATATTTTTTAAAGTGTTGGGATAAGCAAGGTTTTCCATATGCACCGTTTGCACCGGAACACCGCGTTTTAGCAATGGCAGTGTTTGCCCGTAAAAGTTGGAGAATTGCGGATCATCATAACCATTATGCGTAGGGAAACGCTGGAACATCAGCGAGTTGCCCATTAATACCCCGATATTATTATTGCCCGATACCGTATTTAATGATAATGGCATTTTACCAAGCACATTGATCATCACCTGCATTTGGGTTGAGTAAAATTTAGGGATGAGCGTGCTGGTGTTGCTGTTGGCCACTTTGTAAGGATGGGTATAGATCCGTTCGGGCCATGGCATTACCTCGTAGTTATCTATCTGTGGGTATAAAATTTCTGCGGTGAAGGTAGCTTGGTAGTTGCGTTTGTAATCGGCCCAATCGCGCTCACGGTCTTCAATAGGGTCGGTCAAAAAGTACACTTTTCGTCCGGTCGGTTCCGTCATTGATTTCATCGAGCCATATTCGAGGAATGCGTTCTCAAATACACGCTCTTTGCGCTGTCCGCCAAAATAGGTAGGCTCACGCGAGGTGCCTGTCCACACCTGGGCAATGTAACCATCTATACCCGGCAGCGAAGCTAAACTTGCTTCAGGGCTCACGATCATCCATGATGAATAATTCACCAGCGAATGCGTAGCGATGAACACTTTCACATTTATGCCTTTGCTCTTTGCATATTCCTTTGCGTAGTTAGATACCTGCTTAATCGCATTATAATACAACTGGTATTTCAGCTTACTGGATAGGTAAGTGTTTTCTGCCGATGCATCTTGCGGCCTCCACGGGAAACCGTAAAACTTCTGCCATTCTTCTTTAAAGGGTGCGCTGTAACCCGCGCGTGCCCAAAATTCAGGCTCTTCTAAATAGATGGTAGTTATGTTGGCATCTATTACCCGCTTTACCACCGCCTGTTTCATATAATCGATAAACGATTGTACCGGAACCACGTAGGGCATATTGTGCCCGTGCATTATGGTATCGCCGCGCATGGTTACCTGGCCAACGCCAAGATGGTTTTGTCCATCCCATTTGCCAAAAAAGTAATCGTAATAGTTGCCCCAGGCGATGCCGGTCATAAAAGCGACGTTATAACCGCGCTCGCGCCAGGATTTTACGCGCTGCTCAAAATTGCTGTTGCTGTTGCCTACGCCATAAACGATGGCCATGTCCGAGCGTACATCTATCTGCGGGATCCAGGGGCTGCTGGTTTGGAAAGCCGTTTTTGCCGCCGTATCCACCGGTTGTGGTTGCGCAAAACAGGCGGTGGCCGACAAGACGATCCCGCAGGAGATTATAAATGTTTTCATTAAGGTGTTTTTATTCACAGGTTGATATAGGGTAGATACAAATTAAAAAGAGAGAAGGCTTAGGCCTTCTCTCTGAAAAAGGATCACGGGTATTTAGCTGATTGTGGAGTTGAATAGTTGTATTCGTCCAGCCCGGCGTTTATCCTGGCGCTTACACGAAAATAAACATCCTGCGGTAACACGCCATGAGGGGTGGTTATGGTAAGTGTGCTGGATAACAAACTACTTGTTTGACTGGCCGAATAAGCCGTTAAAACCGAAAACCGTGGATCAAAATTGTTTTCGTCAGCATACTGCGTATTACACACATACAGGTTGACATCCGTAATAGGCAATTGGTAATCGGCGCTGTTGGTACCCCGGCTGATCTTAACCTGCACGGTAACCGAACTGTCCGAATTAAAAACAGGCTTGCTTACCCATGTTATGCGTAAAAATGGCTGTACTTTAAAGTTCTCAACCGCAGTACCTTTTAACACAAAGCTCCTGCTCGAATCGGATAACGTATTTCCACTTGCGTCAGTAACAATAAGGGGTACAAACGCGCCTTGCGGGATAGCCTTGTAAGTGGCATCGAACATCTTCGTATCGCGGTAAGTGCCATCTTCCATCGATTCAAGGTAGATAGGTACCGGGTTGGCGCTGTAGCTTGTTTCAAGCAATTCTATACGCGTACCACGGCTACCAACTTCGGTTTGTACTGTTTGCCCGGTACCCTCATCCGTCACGCTTCCGCTGAGGGTTGATCCCGGCGCCGGATAATTATCCACTTTGCCACATGAGCTCGCGGCGAATATCACCAGGCCCATAGCGATATAATATATTAGCTTTTTCATCTCTCTTTAAATATTAATAACCTGGGTTTTGAACTAAATTAGGGCTCTTTGTTATAGCGCCACCCGGTATTTGCTCGTAATACCATTTCGGGTCGGCGGTGTATACATCGTTTCTCTCATCGGTACGTGCGTCAAAGAAATATTTACCGGCCTGTGCTGCATAAAAAGGCATTAATATACGGTAAATAGTACCATTCTGTTCTTTATCGATGATACGCCACCTGCGCAGATCCCACCATGTTTTATTTTCAAAAGCAAGCTCTTTTCTCCTTTCCTTACGGATGGTGTCGATAGTCATCGAGCCAGCCGATAATGAAGGACTAGCGCCCGCCCTTGAGCGGATCTGGTTAATAATACTGAAAGCGTCTGCTGAGAAAGTGCTGCCCTGGCCGGCATTTGCCAGCTCCATACCTGCCTCTGCGCGGTTAAGTAATACTTCGCCATAACGTATTTCTATCCATGTTTGGGTTTCGTTGTTTTCCAAAACCTGTGCAGTTGCCAGGTTAGGGTCGAGCCATTTACGTACCGAGAAACCGGAGATAGCGCAGGTTTGGTCGGCAGTGAATATCCCGCTTGCACCTGCCGGAAGCAAAGACGTGCCGTCGGGCAATTTATAAGGGTTGTTGGTGTTAGAAGTGATATCCGCGGCTGATACGATAGTGCTTGTAGGATACTGAGACCTTGAGCCGGGAGGTATAAGCGGGCTGATGCCACCGGTTACCCCGCCGGTATAAATACCACGGCGAATTTCTATATTTTGATTTTTAAATACATCGCCAGGGAAAATGACTGTTGCGCGCAAACGTGGTTCAGCGTTGGCAAACAGGTCCATGGTATTGGTGAACAGTTTGTAGTGGCCGGTTGCATCAAGGTTTTGTATGGTACCGTCTGAATTTTTCGGAATACCATCAAACATCTCTACAAAGTTCAATGTAGGGTTTACTTCTGATGAGTAGCCATTCGGGCCGATCAACTGGCGCGGTACGTTATACGCATCATAGCCATGCACCGAATTTGGATAGTTATATTCCCTTACAAAAATACTCTCGGGGCTGCTTGCGTCTGAAAACAGGTTCACAAAGTTCTGATACTGTGCAGTTTTATCGGTCGCAGACCAGGCTTTCAGGTAAAGGCTATATACGCCGTCAAGCATTTTTGCGGCATCGTAAGCCTTTTGGAAATACGCTGTTGCATCTGCTGCCGGAATACCGCAAAGTTGGTTTTTCTGCGCGTCAAATAATGTAATGGTGTTGTATTTAGCAATACTGCCCGCATAAAGCATTGCTCTTGATTCAAATGCCGCCGCAACGTATTTGTTAGCGCGGCTGCCATCGCCAAAATCGGCATTAACAGCAGGCAGGTTGGCTATTGCATAATCAAGGTCGCTTTGTATCTGGTCCCAAACCGCCTTTTCAGATGAACGCGGAATTTTCAGAGGGGTGGGATCTGAACCTATAACATAGTTTAATACATCAGTGGTGATCGGTACGCCGCCAAAACGCTTTACAAGCGCGAAATAAGTCATTGCACGCACAAAGTAGGCTTCCGCTGTCCAGGCTTTAACCTGGTCTGGTGTAAAATTACTTGCATATGTAGGCAGGGTCTTAATAAAGTAATTGCAATCATGTATGGTTGCATAGTTTCCACCCCATACATCCCAATGCCAATCGCCCCAGTTTTCTGCGGTGGCGCCTGTCTGGTCACGGCTCAATGCCTCGCCGGTAACAGCAGGGGTAGGTTTTATTATCCAAAAAAAGTTCAGCCCCATGTCAGGCGAATACCTGAAATCTTCAATAGGCAATTCGCTGTATAAGCGCGACATATACGCCTGTATACCCGAAGGGGTGGTAAACACCGCATCGTTCTGTATAATATTAGGCGGCGCAATATTTATCTTCCTGCAGGAAGAACTGTATACTGCCAGAATAATTAACAATATATATTGATATCTTTTCATGATCTGTAATGATTAAAATTTCACGTTAATACCAAGATTGAATATTTTATCAAGCGGGTACAGGTAACCGTATGTGCCTGACGGGTGTTCAGGGTCAAGGTATTTCAACTTAGTGAAAGTAAGCAGGTTATATCCGTTAGCATATATCCTTACGCCTTTTAAGCCTACGTACTTCAACACATTTTGTGGTAAGGAATAACCCAACTCTATACTTTTTACCCTTATATAGGCGGCGCTTTCAAAATTGGCAAGCGAGCCTGTATTTGCTGTTGTGCCTGTATAGGAGAAGTTTCCCGGAACCCATACCGTATTCGGGTTGTAAGGATCGGCGCTTGGATCAGCCGGGTGCCAGTCATTAGTAAACTGGGTTAAGGCGCTGCCGCCACCCCATAGCGGTATATTCAATTGTTCGATGTATGAAACATCAACCTTTCCTGAGCCTTGCAGTAAAATATTAAAATCAAAGTTTTTATACGAGCCGCCAAGGTTTAATCCATAAGTGATCAATGGCACGCCGGTATAAGCTATCGGGTGATTATCCCCGCCATCAACCTGACCGTCGCCGTTCCAGTCCTGGTAATTATAATCACCTACAACTGTACCGCGGTTTACGTAAACCGGGTCATTTACGATCTGTTGGTAGTTTTGGAACTGGCCTAAATAACCCAACCCCCAGTTTATACCCTGGTTACGGTTGGTTTGCAGGTTTTGCCAGTCAAGGTATGAGTTACCCTGTGGTGTTTCCAGGTGTTGCCTGTTGCTCGCAATTGCATAAGAAAAGTTACCCTTAACAGTGTACCTGAACTGGCCGATATGGTTTTGGTGGGATAATTCAATTTCAAAACCCTGGCTGCGGTCGCCATTTCCATTTACTTGTGGTAAAGTCTGGCCCAGCACATCAGGTACTACGGCGGCATCATTTATGAATAAACCGGTCCTGTCACGCCTGAATACATCGACAGTTAAACCCAGTAAACCCTTCCAGGCATCTATATCAACACCGGCATCGTAAGTTTTTATATGCTGAAACGTAATAAAAGGGTTAGGTAAGTTTGTAAAGCTTATAGCGTTTGTGAAGGTATTTCCAAACACCGATCCGCTTGGTACCTGGTTGTTATTACCCGGAGCGGGGTAATTATAGCCTGACAGGAACTGGTAATTAAGCGCCTGGTCATCACCCAGGTATGCGAATGATGCACGGAATTTAAACTGGTCGATAAACGACAATGCTTTGGTGTTTTTCCAGAAACTTTCTTCGGCAACATTCCACGCAACAGAACCTGATGGGAAAAAAGCAGATTTCTGAGAAGGTGAAAATTTAGATGACTCATCGTTCCTGAAGCTAAATTCTGCCAGGTATTTGCCTTTGTAATCATAATGCAACCTGCCGATAAGTGAATTGGATGCATAATTGTACAAGGCGCTCTGCCCCTGGTCTTGCGTCGCACTCTGATTAAGGGTGTTACCTGCGCCAAGTTGGTCAACCGGAAGCGACTCCTGCCTGTAAGCAGCAAAATTATCTGCAGACTGGCTTATGCCTTCATATACCAGTGTAGCCGTTATATTATGCCCGCTTTTAAAGCTATGGTTATAATCAAGGTATAACTGATCGGTATTTTGCGGATAGTTATAATACTGGCGCTGTACAAAACTTGGTGAGTTTTTTAGGCTTGGCTCATAAGTTTGATTAGCAGAGTTGTAATCATATAAATAATATGTTGCCTGGTATTCTTTGTTATCCTGTATTTGTGCATTATAACTGTACACCGCCTTAATACTTAATCCAGGCACAAAAGGCACTTTATAAGTAAGGCTAAGCAGCCCGCTGAAAAACCTGTTGCTTTGAGAATTATATCCTGAGTAATCGGAATTGGCATAATAAATTGGATTACCGCCATCTACCGAGCCGTTTTGCGGATACTTAGGGTCGTTATTAGCATAAAAGCCTTGCGTTGGCAATTCGCGCCATGCTTCCCTGGTGGTGTACCATACCGATTGGGCCGGCGAGTTTGTCTGATCCAGGATGGCGCCCATATTTAAATTGATTTCGAGATCTTTAGTGATCTTTGAAACAATATTTGCGCGTACATTATAGCGCTTATAGTTCAGGTCGCCGCTTTGCAGCAAACCATCCTGACCAGTGAAACCACCGCTAAGCATGTATGTGGTTACATCGTTACCGCCCGAAGCCGTTAGGTTATGCTGATCCTGGAATGCTGATTTTTTGAAAGTTGCATCGAACCAATCTGTACTTTTAAGGGTACCGTTTGAATATTCAGCGAAATCTGCCGGAGAATATACCAAATGACCGCCGTTAGCATTATGCATGTTCTCCTGGTTAACCAAGGTCATGTACTGCGTAGCGTCAACAGGTTTTGGTAAGCCCGACGGGACCTGATCGCCAAACGTGCCTGAATATTCCAATTGCAGCGCACCCTTTTTACCGTGTTTAGTAGTAATAAGGATTACGCCGTTACTGCCTGATATACCGTATACCGCTGCAGAAGCATCTTTCAATACTGATATACTTTCAATATCATTAGGATCCAACCTGGAAAGTATATTGCTTGAACCTGTGGAGTTATCGCCGGTGCCGCCGGTAACTGAAAAATTTGGCTGCTGGATACCATCAATCACGATCAGCGGGTTATTGCCATAGTTACGAATGTGGATGTTATTGTCAAACTGGCCCGGTTCTGAAGTATTTTGCTGTACTTCCAAACCGGCAATTTTACCGGTAAGCATATTCTCCACGTTTTCGTTTTTGGTAGTTACCACATCCTGGCTTTGGATAGTTGAAACAGCCGTGGTCAGCGTGTTTTTCTTTTGCTGGCCGTAACCTACCACAACTACCTCCTGTAGGTTTGATTGTGCCTGGCTAAGTTTTACATTCAGTTCGTGTTGGTCAGCAACTACTACTTCCTTAACGTTATAGCCAATAAAGCTAAAGGTAAGTGTTGCGCCTTTGTCGGCATTAATGGTGTAGTTACCGTTTACATCGGTAGTACCGCCATAGTTGGTTCCCTTCACCATCACGCTAACGCCTGGTAGCGGCAGGTTAGTCTCATCGGTTACTTTACCCGATATCTTATTGCCCTGGGCAAATACGATGGAGGGGAACATGAGCATACAGATCAGCATTGCGAGTAAATGCGGAGATCTGAGAACTTTTTGCTTTGCCGAACTGACGGTAATCAGCCGGCCATAACAAGTAAAAATTTTCTTCATGGTAAATAAAAGGTTAATTAGTTGGTTTATATATTGTGATCACCTGGCAGACGACCCGAATGCCTTAGACGGCTATTCACATTAATTATGAGGCAATGATAAAGGGTTAAGTGTTAAAAAATGGGTTAATAAACGGGTTAACGCGAATTAAATTGCATTAACCATATAAGTAAAGATTAGCTTAAAGGTTAATTATTAGGAATTAACCCGGTTAATAACCCATATTGAAGTATAGTATTCGCTAAGTGTGAGGATTTGTCCTGGTGGTACGGGGAGTTATTAAGAAAGAAGCTTATCAAGGCTTACCTGGTAATCTACGCCCAGTGATTTTTTGTATTCCTGCACGTAGTGATCATAGATCTTTTTGCAGTGATCGATACCTTTCAAACGCCTGTCGCTTTTTAGTTGATACTTTAAAACAGAATCGTTAAACGGATCAATAAGATGGAGCAAGCGGCTTAGTTCAAGCACTGCTTTGTAGTTTTCTTCGCTATAAAGTTTTTTCAGCTGCGGTATCAGGTGCAGCATTAATTGTTCTTCGTAGTGCTGTTTAAAATCATCCAGCCATGAGTCGCCCATATCGGTAAGCAGCGAACCACGGCCGATCAGCTCAAAATTTTCCAGCACCAGGTCGCGTACCGAATCGTCATTCTTCTTCAGTGCTTCCGAAACAAAGCAGTAATCGCAAAAGAATTGCTCATCGAGGCTGAAAATGTAAATATCATTCACAAAATTTAATTCGATCCCGTCAATATCGCTGATGATATTTCTTAAATGGTTAAACGTAACCCCTTTTATATTTTTGGTTTTGGTCACATCTTTTTCGGGCCATAATATTTGCGATATTTTTTTCGAGCCGATGCCATTTGCCTCGCGACTATTCAAGAATATCAATACAAACAGTTGTTTGATCTTGGGGCTGAAGAGATAAGTAATATCCTTCCCCTTACGGTTATATGCGGCAAATTCGCCTAACAGCTTTATCGAATTGGCTTTCGGTTCGTCAGTTTTTTGTACGGCTACGAGTTGTGATGCTATTTCTGGTTCGTCTACAGGTGAGTCATCGTCCACTGGTGACACTTTCCTTTTTGCACCATAAACCCATATCCCGGCACCGGCAATTAAAAATACAGCAACTAAAATCCCAATAAATACGCCACGCAACGAGGCTTTACTGTACCGCGTTGAACTGAGGTAAGCTATATTGGCAACCGGCGGATAAGCCAGCGAGTACACTTTTACTGTTGATTTGTGGTTATCGGTAAATTCCTGCAAAGTGCAAAGCAGCTGGTTAGTCTTTGGATCGAAAAAAAGGTTAATATCACTTTCAATACGTTCTGATATCACCGGTATTGCGGCGCTGACTACCTGGTATGAACCATCCTCAATCGAGAATTTGTATAATTTTATACTGGTTTTGAATATTTCATGCGGGTAACACATCGCATAAAAGTATTTGCCGTCTTTTGAGAGGACGAGATTATTTGCCGGCACAAAAATCTCTTTAGGGTGAATGTCCCACAGTTTTTTTATCGTGTGCTCCTTAAGGTTGATGCGGTACAGGTCGTAATATTGCTTCCCCCCCACTATCTGGCTGCCCGATTCATTGCCGTACCCCCCAAACAGGTATACATCGTCAGAGCCCTCTGCCTTTCCTACGGCTGAAAAGAAACGCGGCGTAATGGTATCGCCTTTAAATTTTACTTTCAACCATTTGTCCTGCTGCGGATTATAATTGTATATAGCGTTATAATAGGTAAACGAGCCATAACCGCCAAACAGGTAAATACTATCCTGGCTGGCATTGTAAAAAATGTTATGATGATGCCGCTGTTGCGGGAAGGCATTTTTGCCGATACCTTGCCATTGCAGGGTTTTCATATCCAGCGAAGCCATATTTACCGCTCCTTTGGTCTCGTTATAAGCCTCGTAGGCGTAAACTTTATCTTCTTTGGTATTGAAGATGCTTTTGCCCAGCACCATAGGTATGGGCATTGGGTTTTTGTAAGGCATTGCGTTAACGTTGCCATTATCAGGATGGTAAACCACCAGTGAATCGCGGCCATACATCACCAGTTCATCTTCGGCAGGATCAAAATTAAGCCCGGCAACATTCGCGAAAGTGTGGTTGTGAACAGGCTTCCAGAAATATGATTCATTGCTCAGCCATACCGGGTTTTGGATCAACCCTATTTCCTCTCCCGATTGGTCATGTGCAACATTCCCTGCCCATTCATTCAACGGAAATGAATAGCTTTTTGAATTATCGCCAACCACTAAATTTTTTACAGCCATATCCGGCACTTCGGTATAATATGGATTAAGCCCGAAGATGAGTTTCGGCGTCATCGAATCTTCGAAATCTATGTTGCTGGCTTTATATATCTTGTTATCCACACATACACTGGCCGTATTACCCATAAGGTCAAGATCGACCTTTATTTTTATCCACTTGCGTTTACCGAGCTGTGAAGGACTAAGCTGAATTTTGCTAATTTTAGTACTTTTACGGTCGATATTAAAGTTTAAAACTGCCTCGTTTTGGAAGTAGAGATAGCTAAGGCTATAAGAGTCGTTTTGGCCGGTAAGACTGAAAATATAACCCAGGTTCTGGTTGTCCCACAGCGAAAGATCGAAGCTGATGTATAAATGACCATCAAATGTTGGCGTAGTGTAATTAAAAACATTGTAGGAAGTGCGCTTATTGAGCAAGGAGTCGTTCGAGTTGAACATGAGGCCCTGTGCCCGCAAATTTGTAGTTAACGAGCAGAGCGACAGGCAGCATACAAAGCCCGGTAACCAAAAATTATAGAATAAATTCTTGTAAAATTTCTGCATTAATGTTCCCCACAAAGATGTAACCTGCCTGCTGGTTTATATTGCTAAATTATAACTTTTAGCCGAGGCCTGTAATATTTTTGTGGCAAAAATGTATGCAAACAATCACATATGCAAGAGTTTCACCGTTTTAAAACAAAGATTAATGCTTTTAGCTACCTATGTTTCGGGTTAAACCCGATGGTATTAATTAGTGTACCCGGTCCGTCAATATTTATTTCTACCACATCGCCTTCGGCCAATGTAAAATCATTTTCAGGCACCAAACAAGTACCTGTCATCAGGAAACACCCTTTAGGGAACTCGCATTCGCGGAACAGGTAACCCACCAAGTCGGTAAAGGAGCGTTTCATACGCGACACCGTTACCGATTCGTTATAGATCACTTCATCACTCCGTTTAATTGACATGGAAATACGTGTATCGCCGCTGATCTCAGTTGTTACATATAAGCAAGGCCCTAATCCTGCGCATTTTTCCCAAACCTTCGCCTGCGGCAGGTACAATGCGTTCTCGCCCTCAATGCTCCGCGAGCTCATATCATTGCCAATGGTATATCCCTGTATTTTGCCAGATGAGCTTACAAACAAAGTAAGTTCCGGTTCCGGCACATTCCAGGTGGAATCTTTACGGATATACAACTCGCCTTCATGGCCCGATACGCGCTGCTTGGTCGCTTTAAAAAACAATTCAGGTCTGTCGGCATTATACACCAGGTCATACAAACTGGCGGCTGTTTCCGATTCTTCCATACGCGCGTCGCGGCTGCGCAGCCAGGTAACGCCTGCCGCCCATACTTCCTGGCTTTCTATCGGCGCCAGTATTTTTGCCTCGTTTGCCCAATCGGCATCTGCTATAGGTAAACCTTCCAGGCTTTCGAGAAGATAGGCTTCGAGATGATCGCGGTTAACCAGTTCATCCCAAGCGCTATCAGCTTTAAAGTGATTGCCGTTGTGTTCGATGATTACACCTGCTGTTGTATTGTAAAGTTTCATAAAATTAAGCTATAGCTGCTGTGGTGAATTGCCCGTTTATCTGCCTTAATATTCCAAATGGATTGCTGTCCTGCAAAGCTTCCGGCAGATCGCTTTGCGGAAAACCCTGGAAACAAACCGGGCGGGTGAACCTATAAATAGCAGTGCTGCCCACCGAGGTCGTCGTGCTGTTGGTAGTTGCCGGGAATGGCCCACCATGCACCATGGAATAGTTCACCTCCACACCTGTAGGCATGGCGTTCAGAATCAGTCGCCCTGCTTTATCTTGTAGTATATCTTTCAACTCGCTGTACTCTTTCAAGTCAGCTTCATTTCCCCAAATTGTGGCGGTTAACTGGCCTTTTAAGCTGCGGGCTATCTCCAGCATCTCGTTTTTATTTTTGGTGGTGTTGTGGATCGAACTCGGCCCAAAAACTTCCTCGCTTAATTCCGGCTGACTTAAAAACGCCTCTGCCGATGCGATATAAGCCTGCGGCGTAGCCAGTTTTTCGTCCTGCTGGCCGCTTTTGGCCAAAAGCTCAACATCTTGTTGTTCCGATAGCTCTTTTGTGCCTTTATTGAAGGAACGATGGATATTTTCGGTCAGCATCACGCCGCCCGTAGCCGCTTCAATAGCCGATTTGTAGTCATTAATAAACGCCGGTGTCAATTCACCCCCCGGTAAAACTACTACGCCAGGGTTGGTGCAAAATTGCCCCACGCCCAACAGATTGGATGCCGCAAGCGATTTCGCCAGTGTTGTGCCCTGTTCTTTTAATATCCCCGGCAGTATAAATACAGGGTTCACGCTGCCCATTTCGGCATAAACCGGGATTGGTATTTCGCGTTTGTTGGCTTCATCAAACAAAGCCTTTCCGCCCTGGAAGGAGCCGGTAAATGCAACAGCTTTTACCAATGGATGCCTTACGATCTGCAAACCGGTTTGGTAATTCTTGCCGTGTAGTAATGAAAAAACGCCATCGGGCATGCCTGTTTCTTTAGCGGCTTTTATTATAGCACTACCTATTAACTCACAGGTTACCGGATGTGCCGGGTGCGCCTTGTGTACAACCGGGCAGCCCGCTGCCAATGCTGAAACGGTATCACCGCCCGCTACTGAAAATGCAAACGGGAAATTACTCGCGCCCCAAACCGCTGCAACACCCAATGGTATTTGCACCTGGCGTATATCTGCTTTTGCCGGGCTTTCGGGTGTTGGTGTATCGATTATAGCCCGCAGCCACGAGCCATCACGTAATATTTTTGCGAAGAAACGGAGTTGGTTGGTTGTCCTATCGCGTTCGCCGAGCAGACGTGCTTCAGGCAGGTTGCTTTCCTGCATGGTTGCATGTATCAGTTCAGGGCCGATTGCCATTATCTCATCAGCAATACGCTCAAGGAACAATGCACGCTGTATGTAAGATAATTTTTTATAAAGTGGAAATGCAGTATTCGCTTTACTGATGGCCTCATCTATTTCTTCGGGCGTGGCTTCAAAGAAGGACCAAGCGTTACCTGCCTCATCCTTTATCACACCTGAAAATTGCTCATTCCCCTTTGCTGAGCGGGAATAGCCGATTAAATTACTGCCGGAAATTGTCATAAATAGCTGTTTATAATGGCTTGTACCAATATACTGTTGATTGGTAAAATAAGCACATTATTCCGGCATAAAAATTCAACTTATTGGCGAATTTTGATATGATATTAGCATAACAAAATCCGCCGGTAAGCAACTTTAAACAGAAACCAGTTTCAGGAGCTATTCTTATATAAAATTATTGATCAGGTTTTCGATATATTCCTGCTTGCCACTGATAGTTTTTGGTTCACCGTTTTCTGCGGCGTAATTGCGCAGGTCTTCCAGCGAAAGTTTACCTTCTTCAAATTCTTTTCCTTTGCCACTATCGAACGAAGCATAACGGTCCGTACGCAGTTTTTTGTATTCTGATTTTTGCAGGATGTTGTCGGCAGTGATCAGCGCCCTTGCAAAAATATCCATACCGCCAATGTGTGCATAGAACAGATCGGCTGGATCGGTTGAGTTACGGCGGATCTTGGCATCGAAATTAATACCGCCGCCGCCAAAGCCACCTGCTTCCAATATAATAAGCATAGCTTCGGTAACTTCGTTAATATCATTCGGAAACTGGTCGGTATCCCAGCCGTTCTGGTAATCGCCGCGGTTCGCGTCTATCGATCCCAATAAACCGGCATCCACAGCTACCTGTAACTCGTGCTGGAAGGTGTGGCCTGCCAATGTTGCGTGGTTTACTTCCAGGTTCAGCTTAAAATCATTTATCAGGTCGTATTTCTGCAAAAAGCCCAATACTGTGGCAGCATCATAATCATACTGGTGCTTGGTAGGCTCGCATGGTTTTGGCTCGATAAAGAATGTGCCTTTAAAACCTTGTTTACGGGCATAGTCTTTAGCAGTATGCAGGAATTTTGCAAAATGCTCCTGCTCGCGCTTCATATTGGTGTTCAGCAAGGTCATATAACCTTCTCGACCACCCCAGAAAACGTAGTTTTCACCATTCAACGCGATGGTAGCGTCAAGGGCTGCTTTTACCTGCGCGCCTGCATGCGTCAGCACATGAAAATCGGGATTGGTTGAAGCGCCGTTCATATACCTGCGATTGCTGAACAGATTGGCAGTACCCCACAGCAGTTTCACGCCGCTGGCTTTTTGCTTTTCCTTAGCATAATCAACTAAGGCTTGCAGGCGTTTTTCATTGTCTTTAACATCATTGGTGTAATCCACCACATCCACATCGTGGAAGCAGTAATAGCCCAGATCAAGCTTGGTCATAAACTCAAAAGCAGCATCCATTTTGTCTTTTGCACGGGCAACAGCATCAGATTTTTCATCCCACGGGAACAGGTGCGTGCCTTCGCCAAATGGATCAGCGCCAGTATTGCAGAACGAATGCCAGTAAGCACAGGCAAAGCGCAGGTGATCGCGCAAGGTTTTACCAGCTACAACTCTATCAGCATCGTACCATTTAAAAGCCAGCGGATTATCCGACTCGCGGCCTTCATATTTTATCTGACCTATGTTTTTAAAAAATTCTTTTTCTCCCGTAATAATGTGTGCCATAAATATTTTATTTGAGTTTATTTTCGAGTAATGATTTCCAGTCCTGGTAAGTTTCTTCGGCAATGCCGGTATCTTTTGGTTCGATCAGTTTTAATGGGCGCATATTTTCAAATGCCTGCGATGCATCAGTGAAAATGCCCGCGCCTATACCTGCGCCCAGCGCAGCGCCTACACTGCCATCGTTCTGGTATAGCTCAACCGGAACATTGGTCATGTTTACAAAGGTTTCGGCAAAAAGATCGCTGAGAAAAAGGTTGTTTTTCCCAGCTTTTATGATGGTTGGCGACATGCCGTTCTCCCGCATAATATCCAACCCGTAACGGAACGAGCAGGCGATGCCTTCCTGTACAGCACGGAAAATATCCTCGCGGTTATGGGCATTAAAGTCGATATTTTCCAGGTGCGCACCTATCAACTGATTACAAAGCATACGCTCGGCGCCATTGCCAAATGGCAGAACGCGCAGGCCTTTGCTCCCCGCAGGAGATTTTGCCGATTCAGCATTCATTTGCTGATAGCTAAGCCCGTTGCCGAAGGCATTTTTTGCCCAGCGATACATGCTGCCTGTGCCGTTAATGCATAGCAGAACGCCTAAGTATTTCTGATTATCTGTATAATTTACATGCGCAAATGTATTTACGCGCGATTGCTTGTCGATAAAAAGGCCATCGGTTACTCCGTAAATAACGCCGGACGTGCCTGCTGTTGCCGCTACTTCGCCGGGTTTTAATACATTTAATGAAAGCGCGTTATTGGGTTGATCGCCCGCTTTGTAGCTAACCGGTATGCCTGCTTTGAGATGTAATTTCTCTGCAACCGATGTCAGTAAATAACCATGCGGCGACATTAGAGGCTTTATTTCGGGGAAGAGTTTCCTGTCGAAACCGAAGTAATCGATTACATCGTCTGACAAGTGTTCTTCAGCAAAATCATAAAAGATCCCTTCCGAAAGCGCAGATACTGATGTGGTGATCTCCCCCGTTAGCTTCATAGCGATATAATCGCCCGGGAGCATGATCTTATCTGCTTTTGCATAAACTTCAGGCTCATTCTTTTTTACCCATGCCAGCTTCGCCGCGGTAAAGTTGCCGGGTGAATTGAGCAGGTGCGACAAACAACGATCCTCCCCTATGTTATGGAAGGCATCTTCACCCATTTCTACAGCACGACTATCGCACCATATAATGCTGTTAAGCAATGGCTTATGATCCTTATCAACCATAACCAAACCGTGCATCTGGTATGAGATACCAATAGCCGCCACATCTTCGGCACGATAAGCTCCGGTTTGGAAACAGCGTGCAATTGCAGCTTTTAATTGCTCCCACCACATTTCGGGCGATTGCTCGGCCCAGCCGGTTTGCAGCGCAATGATCGGCGATTCTTCATCAGGGAAATTTGCTGAGGCGACAGGCTTTTGCGTGGCGGCTATTGGTATCTCATACCAGATGCACGGTTTGGTTATGGTTGATAAGGATCA
>Ga0206937_10065_pt1 | contig 17058 bp, 14 predicted proteins | sample Alteio_BWOrgHeat_11_FD_152923 | JGI IMG/M metagenome (GOLD analysis project Ga0206937, IMG submission 152923) | Enriched cells from forest soil in Barre Woods Harvard Forest LTER site, Petersham, Massachusetts, United States -... | ecosystem: Environmental > Terrestrial > Soil > Temperate forest >... | reverse complement strand
TGAGAACACCTTGCAAAACGTCGAGGCTGCCGCGACCAATATCGGTGTTGCGCGCGCGCAATTCGAACACGCGATCGCGATGCTCACCGGCCGGGTGGCCTCAAATTTTTCGATCCCGGTGAAGCCGTTGCAAAATACCCCGCCCACGATCCCGACCGGATTCCCATCGCAACTCCTCGAGCGCCGGCCCGACATCGCCGCCTCGGAACGCGCGATGGCCGCGGCAAACGCCCAGATCGGGGCTGCCTACGCCGCCTACTACCCCAGTGTCACGCTGGATGCGAGCGGCGGATTTCAAAACAGGAAGCTCGGCCATTTGTTCGATGCCTCGAACCGCGCATGGTCCATAGGCCCCTCGGTTTCCGAAACGGTCTTCGACGCAGGGTTGCGGACTGCCACGGTGCATCAGTTCATCGCCACGTATAATGGCGCACTGGCGACCTACCGGCAGACGGTGCTCACGGGCTTCCAGCAGGTGGAGGATAACCTGGCCGGGACCCGCATCCTGTCGAAACAGCTCGGACAGCAGCGGGAGGCCGAGGAATCCGCCAAGATAGTTTTGGATCTCGAGATGAATCGATTCCAGACAGGCATCGATCCCTATCTCGATGTGGTGACGGCGCAGACGACCCTGCTTACCGACCAGCAGGCGGTAATCAACGTCCAGGTGCAGTCGATGACGAGCGCGGTGCAGTTGATCGAAGCGCTGGGCGGAGGCTGGGACCGGTCGCAACTGCCGAGCCCGGCCGATGTTTCGAAGCCGCCGACTCCCGAGCAGACCGCGATCCAGCATTAATCGTCGCGAGGCAGGCGCGAGGCAACGAAGAAACAGCCGCCTGCCGCGAGCATAGAGACGACGGTGATCGTGATTGCCAGGGGCCCGGGCTCTTTCAGCTTTGCGAACGACCGCGACCATTGGTCCATGATCAAGCCAAACGTGCCGACGTTCACCTCCATTTCCCGCTGATAGACGCGGGAATCATACTGCCCGGAAAGCGGATCCTCATCGCCGGCCCCCGAGCCGCCGTGGAGACTCCGCCAGTAAATGAACTCACCGGTACACATGCCAGCGATAAGGATGACTAACCCGGTATAATTGAGCAACGAGCGCCGTGAGATGGATGACTGCATGAAGCTCCTCACGATTCCCTCCCCGCGGACGCAAAGCAAGCCGGTTTTACCCCGCCACTGCGAGCGCGGCGAAAATGGGGCCGATCACCAGATGAAATTGATCGGTATTTATGGATATAAACTCTTGCAAGAAACTCTTTATACTGAAATATTGCGGGCGATTTGAATCCCCACAAATTGCAGATACCCCACTGCCGTAGAGAAATCATCGAGTCTCCAAGCTCGTATGAAGCATTAACGCTTTTTAAGCAACGGAGATAAAACGAAAATGAGCACTGCTACTGTAGTTGAAGAACAAGCACCACTTCAGGACGACATCCAGGCAATCGAATATTTCAAGACCGCCCACGCCTCGCTGAAGACCGAAATCGCGAAAGTAATCGTCGGCCAGGAGCAGGTGATCGACGAACTGCTGATCGCAATTTTCACCCGAAGCCATGCGCTCCTAGTAGGGGTGCCGGGACTTGCGAAGACCCTCCTTATTTCCACGCTGGCACAGGCGATCCAGCTCAGTTTCAAGCGCATCCAGTTCACACCGGACTTGATGCCGAGCGATATCACCGGCACGGAGGTCATCTACCAGGATCCCACGACCAACGACAGGCAATTCAAATTCATCCCGGGCCCGATCTTTGCAAACGTGGTCCTTGCGGACGAAATCAACCGTACCCCGCCCAAGACCCAGGCAGCCATGCTCGAGGCGATGCAGGAACGGCGCGTCACGGTGGGCGGCACGAATTACAAGCTGCCGAATCCGTTCTTCGTGCTGGCGACGCAGAACCCCGTCGAGCAGGAGGGCACCTACTCGATGCCTGAAGCGCAGCTCGACCGTTTCATGTTCCTGATTTACGTGGACTACCCGACTCCCGAGGAGGAACTCGCGGTGGTCAAGCGCGGCACATCGGGCGCCCTGGAGACTGTGAACCCGGTGCTCGGCGTGGAGCACATCCTTTTCCTGCAGGAAGCGGTGAAGCGCATGCCCGTGGCCGACCATGTGGTGGAATACGCGCAAAAGATCGTGGGAGCCACCCGCTCGAAAACACCACAAGCCCTTGATTTCTGCAAGAAGTGGCTGAGCTGGGGAGCCGGACCGCGCGCCACTTTGAGCCTGGTCATGGCCGCGAAGGCCCATGCGATCCTGAAAGGGCAGGTCTATGTCGGCTGCGAAAATGTCGCGGCGGTGTGCCTGCCGATCATGCGTCACCGCATTATCCCGAACTTCACCGCGCAGAGCGAGGGAATCACCTCGGACGATATTACGCGGATGATCCTGGAAGCGATTCCACAGAGCCAGGGCGAATAACCTGTTTTTGCGGGGAAAGCGCCGCGTCTGCCGTGCGGTGAGGCCCCGTATCTCTTATGGCATCCGAATCAAAATTTCTTGATCCTGTAGCGATCCAGCGCGCGGAGGTGCTCGGCCTCCAGGCGCGCCAGATCGTGGAAGGCTACATGGCCGGCGAGCACAAATCGCCCTACCGCGGATTCGCCATCGAATTTGCGCAGCACCGCGAATACGTGCCGGGGGACGACACTCGGCACCTCGACTGGAAAGTGCTGGGGCGCAGCGACCGCTACTACATCAAGCAATACGAGCAGGAGACCAACTACGTTGCGCACCTGATCCTGGACGGCAGCGAGTCAATGAAATACGGCTCGGGCAGCATGACAAAGTTTGACTACGCACGGACAATCGCCGCGACGCTGGCCTACCTGATCCTGCAACAGCGCGACGCGGCCTCGCTGGCGATCTTTGACGACAAGGTGCGGAGTTATTACCAACGAACGGACAACCTTTCCGCGATCCACAATATCATCTCGCTGCTGGCGAATTTCGAGCCGGAGCAGAGCACGAGCATCTCGACCGTGCTGCACGACCTGGCGCGGCAGATCAAGCGCAAGGGCATCGTGATCCTGATCAGCGATCTTTTCGACGACGTGGACAATGTGCTGAAAGGCATCCAGCACCTGCGGTTCAGCGGGAGCGAGGTGATCATTTTCCACGTGCTCGACCCGTTTGAGCTTACGTTCCCGTTCAAGGGCACCGTGGAATTCCGCGGCCTCGAGGGGGGACCGAAGCTGATGACACGCCCCGCCGACCTGCGCAAGAGCTACCTGAAGGAGTTGAACGATTTCATCACCAAGCTGCGCACAGGCTGCGAACGCAACGGCTGCAACTACGTGCAGGTCAACACAGCCACGCCATGGGCCGAGGTCCTGAGCAGCTATCTCGCAACGCGGCAACACCGTTACGGATAAATGACTTTCCTCAATCCGTTCCTCCTGTGGGGCATGGCGGCGATCGCCGCGCCGATCATCATCCACATGTTCATGAACCGCCGGATCAAGCCGGTGGTGTGGGCGGCGATGCGGTTCCTGCAAGCGAGCATCCAGAAAAACCAGAAGCGGATGAACCTGGAGGATCTCCTGCTGCTGGCGCTGCGGTGCCTGATCTTCATCCTGCTGGCGCTGGCGCTGGCGCGTCCTGTTTTCAAGGGACCGAAAGGAACGAACCTGGTGAGGGGGAGCGAGACGGCGGTGCTGCTGATCGACAACTCCTACAGCATGGGGCAGAACGATGGGGGTGCCACGCGATTTGACCAGGCCCGCGATGCAGCCCAACAGATCCTGGATTCCCTGCCGCAGGGCTCCTCAGTGGCGCTTCTTTATTTTTCCAACATCGTGAAGGCGGCGGTGCCGGAACCGAGCTTTGACCTGAACCTGGTGCGGAAGCTGGTGGCGGATGCGCAGGTCTCGGACCGCACGACCAACGTGGAGCAGGGAGTGAAGCAGGCTGCCGATGTGCTGGACCGGCACCAGGGGGGGACGCAGCATATTTATCTCATCACCGACGGGCAGGAGGTCGGCTGGAAACAATTCGACGACATTGCCAAGATGCTGCGCAATCCCTCGGTGAAATCGAGCGTGATCCTCGTGGGGAGCACGGAGGAACATAATCTCTGCGTAAGCGACCTGCGCATGGAGACGGCGATCGCGAGCGTGGGGGAGGCGTCGCAATTTGACGTGGAAGTGACCAATTTCGGCACCTCGGAAGCAAAGGATGTGGCGGTGAGAATAAGCGTGGACAACGAACCGGCGTCCGACGAGGGCGTGATCGATTCCATCCCTGTCGGCGCGGGGAAACGCATCTCGCTTTTCACGAAATTTGCGACCGCGGGCTACCATACGGTCACCGGCTCGGTGAACGCCGACCATCTTCCCATCGATGACCAGAGGACGATCGCGCTGCGCGCGCTGGATGATGTGCGTGTGCTGCTGGTGACAAGCGACGATGATGCCGATCCCACGGCGAACGCGACGTTTTACCTGCGCCATGCGCTCACGCCTGTTTCACCGGCGGAGATGGACAATTATTACATCAAGACGAAGACGATCAGCCCCGCCGAGCTGGACACGACGAATCTGGGGGATTTCGAGGCGGTCGTGCTGGCGGATGTGGCGGATGTTTCGCAAGCCGCGCTGGACGGGATCGCGGCCTACCTGAACCGCGGCGGGGGATTGATCGTTTTCCCGGGCGACAAGACGCAGGCGCAGTTTTACAATGACAATCTCGCCAAGAAGTATGGTTTTCTGCCGGCGACCCTCGGCAAGATCCGCGGGGAGGCCGACAAGCAGGACAAGTTCCTGAGCTTGCAGGCAAAGGGCTACGACAACCACATCGTCTCGATCTGGAACGATCCGAATGCGGGGACGCTGGCGAGCACGCATTTTTACCGCGCTTACGAATTGAAACCCGAGGCCGGCCACACGGACCAGGCCGGGGAGCCGCAGGTGATCGTGAAATACGCGGATTCCACGCCTGCAATCATGGAGCGGCCATGGGGGCGCGGACACGTGATTCTTTTCAGCAGCAGCGCAAACACGGCCTGGAACGACATGCCGCTGCGGCCGGTCTACCTGCCGCTCATGGAGCGCGTGCTGGGCTCGATCCTCGACCAGCAGGATGCGCGGCTGAATGTCCCGGTCGGCTCCCAGTTGGAACTCGTGTGCAATCCGGAGTGGACGGGCAAGGATGCGATCATCACCCATGTCGGCGAGAAAAAGGAGTCAGGTTCGCTGCGACGCATCAGCATCGTGAACGGGGTGCCGTTGCTGCGCTTTGACGAGACGGAAAAGGCGGGGCCTTACGAAGCGGCCATAAAGACCGAGCCGCCTACGATCATTAAATTCGCAGCGCAATTTGACCCGAGCGAATCCAATCTCACGGCGGAGCCGCAGGCCGAGCTCGATTCCCTTGCTCCCGACGTGCAGGTAGTGCGCTGGGGCCCCAATGCCCACCTCGACGGGCAGACGGGCAAAGAAGGCGGCAACGGCGCGGAAATCTGGGTGACGCTTGCGATGCTCGTGTTAATCGCGGCGTGCGGTGAAATGATAATGGGGGGGATTTTTAGCGCATCAAAATGATCCAATTCCTGCTCAAATTACTGGGGGTAAAAATCGAGGGCGCACAGGAGGTCTCCGCAGTGACCTTCCAATTGCGCCACTCAAGCTGGCTCGGATGGATGGTGTTCATCGGGCTGCTGCTTTGTGTTTTCACGTGGTGGGTTTACCGCTACATGGGCGGCCACAAGGGATTGACGGCGCCGCGCAGGCGGTTCCTCACGGCGCTGCGCATCCTTTTGTTCATGCTGCTGCTTTTCATCCTGCTGCGTCCCGTGTTTTCGTTTACGGTGGAAAACCGGTTGCGCAGATCGCTGGTGGTGCTGGTGGATAAAAGCATGAGCATGCTCATCGAGGATTCCCGCCTTGATGAACAGGACATCAAGCGCGCGGCCATCGCCAAAGGCATTATCAAAACCCTCGACCAGTCCCTTGATCAACAACAGTCCACCGGGGTCCAGCATTTACCGAGGACTGAAATCGTCAAATCCGTCTTCGAGAACAAGGATCTCGACCTTATTGATACCTTGAAAAAAAGGTATGACGTGGAATACATGGTTTTCGACCGCGACATCAGGCCTGCTTCGGAGGAGCAGGCGCTTGTCAAACCGCCGCTCGGCGATGATGCCAGCGAGGCGACGGCGATTGGTGATGCGGTTCGCGATGTGCTGAATCGCAAGCGCGGGCAGCCCGTTGCGGGCGTGCTCCTTGTTACCGACGGCGCGAACAACAACGGAAGCGAGCCTCTCGATGCGGCCAATGCAGCGGGTGCGGACCATATGCCCCTCTACATTTACGGGGTGGGAATCACGTCTCCGCGCGATATCATCGTGGACAGCGTATTCACCCCGGACGTCGCATTCATCAATGACGAAGTGCCCGTGACTGTGCGCGTCCGCGCACAAGGGTTGAAAGGGCAGAAAGGGCATCTCACGCTCAAGCTTGACGACAAGGAGGTCGCCTCCAAGGACCTGGATTTTAACGACGATGGCGAGCAGGCGGTGCCTTTGACATTCACACCGGATAAAGCCGGCGTATTCAATCTCGTGGCAAACATCCCGCCGCGTGATGATGAAACCGTGAAAGACAATAATACGGCCACCCAGCGTCTCCGCGTGATCGACAGCAAAATCAAGGTGCTGTTCATCGAGCAGGCACCGCGCTGGGAGTTTCGTTTCGTGCAGGCGGCCTTGATGCGCGACCGCCGGGTCGATGCAAAATTCATCCTTCTGCAGGCCGATCCCGCATTGTCCCAGGGAACGGATTCCCCATATCTGGCAAAATTCCCTCCGACAAAAGAGGCTCTTTTTAAATACGACCTGGTGGTGATCGGTGACGTGGATCCAAAAGTTTTTACACCTGAGCAGATGGATGGCTTGAATGAGTTCGTCTCCAAATTCGGGGGGGCCGTGGCGTTTATCGCGGGCCAGCAATACGATCCGAACGCCTACGCGGGCACTCCATTTGAAAAATTACTGCCTGTGGAGATTGATCCAACGGCCGTTCACCGGGGCACAATCGAGCGCCCGACGTCCCTGGTCCTCACTGCGCTGGGCCGCACCAGTCCGATGCTCAGGCTTTCGCCCAATGAAGAGGAAAACGCCAATATCTGGCACAGCTTTCCACCGGTGCAATGGATCAACCGCGTCACGCGTGCAAAACCGGGCGCCCAAGTGCTGCTCGAGGATGGAGACCCCCTGAAAGCGACCCGTTTTGGAAAAATGCCGGCCCTTGCCTTGCAGCAATACGGCGTGGGGCAGGTCCTCTACTTCGGCACGGACAATACCTGGCGCTGGAGGCAGGAGTCCGGCATCGCTTATTACCCCCTGCTCTGGGGCCAGATCGTTCAGCGCATGGCTCTCGCGCATTTACTGGGCGGCTCCAAGAGGACTCAACTGAGTGTGGACAAACAGCACTACGCCACAGGAGAACGGGTCACTGTATTTGCCCGGCTTTATGACCAGGCTTTCCAGCCGGTAAAACAGTCTTCCGTAAACGGCAGTTATACCGTTCAAACCGCACCGGGGCAGCCCCCCTCGCCTATTCAACGCGTGCAATTGAGGCCGTTGCCTGATCAACCCGGCATGTATCGCGGGGATTTTGTGGCTGTGACGGCGGGAAACTATAAATTCTCCGTGGAAAGCGATGCGCAGACCACCCTCGATTTTGAAGTCGCAAAACCCCGGTTTGAACTCGGGGAAACTGCCATGAATGAGCTTCTACTCAAGGAAATGGCCCGCGTCAGCGGAGGAGCTTTTTTCCGTGAAGAGGATCTGGCCACCCTTACGCAGAAGCTCTCCCAAAAGGATGAGCGGATTTCCCGCAACATAGATGCCGACATCTGGTCATCGCCGTTTTACTTCGCATTGGTTGCGCTTGTGGCTATCATGGAATGGGTCTTCCGCAAACGCTATGAGCTGAAATGAAAACGAGCGCTCCTCCTTCCTCTTCCGCCTACCTGCGCAATCTTCAATCGCGGATCATAGCCGTGCGCCAGAAGCGCGCCATGGTGAAAATGATCACGGGCATCGCCTCGGCCCTGGGTCTTTTGATCGGGGTCATCACCCTCGAGGCTCTGCTCGATGAAGTGGTGGATCTGCCTTGGCTGGCAAGGGCGTTCATCCTTCTGACAACCCTGGCGGGATCAGGCTTCCTGCTGTGGCGCGATTCCATAAAGCCGTTTCTCAAGCGCCCCGATGATGATGCCGTGGCTTTGATGGTGGAGCATGCATTGCCTGTTTTCAAGACGCGGTTCATTGCATCCATCCAGCTCTCTCGTGCGTTTGCAAAAGAGACACCTCCGGCTCTGGTGCGCGCCCTTCTGGCTGAGACCTCTTTCACGGTGCTAAAGACAGATTTCAGCACGGTTGTGAAAACCGCCCGGCTCAAGCGCTCAATCTTGACAGGCATCGCTGTCGCCGGTGTCACCGCCACGCTGGCGTGGTACGGAGGCACAGCGAGCGTGCTGCTACTCAAGCGCGCATTCCTCTTCACCATCCATCTTCCTCGAAAGACCCAGATCCTGACCGTCACAGGGGACCAAAAAATTGGCATCGGCGAGGATTGCAAGATTGATGTCACTGCCTCGGGCGTCACCCCACCCAAGGGAAAGATCATTTCCACCACGGCTTCGGGACAGGTGCGGGAATTTGACCTTCTTTCCGACCCGGCACAACACGCCCACTACAGCGCCGTCGTTCACACTCCGCAGGAGGCGTTTACTTACCATGTGGAATTAAACGATGATCGCTCGGACACTTACCACGTAAGCACCATGCAACGGCCTTCCGTGGCCCAGGTGGATTGCGAGCAGATTTATCCCGATTATGTAAAGCTTCCTCCCGTCAAGCGCACGGTGGGCGATCTCACACTCCTCGCGGGCAGCCACCTCAGGGTGGTGGCCAGGGCAAGCATGCCGGTGAAGGAAGCAACCCTGCGTCTGGCTGGCATCAATTCAGAGATCAAGATGCGCGTTGATCCCAAAACCGGGCTCAACCTTTATGGAGAATTTGAGATACCCGCAAAGGACCTTACAGGTTTCTCCATACATCTCGTGTCAACCGATGGGGTTGAATCCGGCGAAACAGCCATCTATCGGATTGACCTAGTCCCTGATCGTGCACCTGTTGTGGTACTCCTCTGGCCAACCCGCCGCGAGGAATTGGCGGTACCTACAGCTAAATTCCTTATCGCTTTTGAAGCAAAAGACGACTTCGGGATCACCAAGGTGGACCTTCATTACACGGTGGACCAGGGACCTGAAAAGACCATCCCCTTCCCACTAGATACCACGAATCATGTGGAAACCTCTTTGAAACGCCACTTTGACTGGGATCTTGAGAAGCTCCCCCTGGCACAAGGAAATGTGATTGAATTTTGGCTTACTGTGACTGATACTAACACCGTAACTGGGCCGGGAATAGGAGCCACTGAACATTACCAGATCAGGATTGTCTCCAGTCAGGAGAAGCTTGCGGACATACAAAACCACCGGCAGGAGGAACTGGAAAAACTTAAGGAAGTTGAAAAAAGCTTGCAGGATTCTAATGAGGAAATCGCCAAACCTCTTACCGAAAAACCAAAATAAGCATTTTAACCAAACAAACCCAATTTTTGTATAAATCCAAGGGATGAACTTCTGAACCTATCGCAAGCGAGGTCATCAGAGTGCATCCAAGGTAATCAAACGTAAAAAACAAAACCATGAGAACCCCAGGCCGCAAATTACTTCCACTCATTCCCATAGCGCTTGCCACCATGGTTGGCACAACATTCGCCGCTGATGTCCAATCTGCGATTGACAGCGCCCATAATGGAGAACACCAGCAGCAGCAAATCCAGTCCGACTCTCAAAAGCTGGTTGCCGATCTTGATGCAACGATAGACGAGTATCAGCGCAATGGTTTGAATGGCGAGGAACTCAAGACGCTCAAAAAAGTGCGCCAGATTATCGCCAATGCCAGCGACACAGAGATGGCAAAAATTCTGGACCTTCTGCAGCGGGCAGGAAACAGCACCAAGCCGGAGGACGTCTTAAAAAATCTCAGTGCGGCAAATATCGCACAAAAAGGGGTGCTTTCACAGCTAAAGACCATCCTTGATGGCGATGCAAGGCAGCAAGAGGCCCAGGCTATAGCGGATGAAGTCAAGGCACTGGCCGATCGCCAGGCTGCAAACCTGCAAACGGGCATCAGCACAGCCCAATGGGCGCTTCATACAGACTCAAAAAATGCAGACGATGCTGCTATCGCAGCCTCCTTTGAGGCGCAAGCTGCGGAACAAAAGGCGATCGCTGACGATTTGGCCCGGCTCCAAAACAAGATTGGTGAGTTTGCCAAAAATCCAAACAATCAGGCGCTGGCGGATCGTTTCAAAAAAGGGATCGAGGACAGCGCCAAAGTCGCTCCGCAAATTGCCTCTGCAACGGATCTTTTAAATCAAAAGAAGCTTTTTGAAGCCGTCGCCAGTGAAAAAACGGCGCGCGACGGGATGCGACAGTTGGCACGCACCATATCCCCTCCCCTCGAGGAAACAGACGCTCTGCGTGCCGCTGCCGATCAGTTGGGCAAAATGATTACCCAGCAAAAAGAACTGATTGATATAACGGGCAAGGCTTCACAGTTTCCGCCCATTGAACAATGGGTTGCTGATATTTTAAAACATCAAAGAGGCCCCGGCTACGAGGAAGCAAAGAAAAAGGGAATCTTGAACCAGCCTATTGCCCAGTTGGTTCAGAATGACATATTCAAGGGTGGCTATGGATGGCATTCCGGAGAGGCCAAAAAGGATCTCCCGGGCTTGGAAAGCCAGGAAGGAGATCTCGTAACCCAGAGCGATGCACTCAGCCAGGACATCAGCAAAATCTCCAAGCCAGCTTCCGATGCCTTGCAATCCGCCCTGCCGCCGATGCAATCCGCTCGCGGCTTCCTCACAGACAGGAAGGCAGTTGAAGCGGCACAGTCTCAAACTGATGCTCTCGGCTGGCTGCAAAAAGCCAAGGCAAGCCTGGACCAAAGGCTCGCCGAGAAAAAAGCCGATACAAACAGCAATCCGGTAGCCCAGCTTTCTGAATTGCAAAAAGAAACACAAAAACTGGCTGCGGACCAGGCTGCGTTGGCGCAGCAAACGGCTGCCCCGAAAACCGCGGATCAAGCGGCTGCCCTCGCCCAGCAACAAGCCGATCTGCAGCAAAAAGCCCAGGATCTGGAACAGAAGGCTGCTGCTGCCGATGCGCCCGCAGCCGCAAAATCTCTCGACAAGGCTGCAGCCAACATGGCGGCAGCCGCTGCTGCCGCGAGTAATCCCGCACAAGCTCCACAGGCCGCCGCTCAACAGCAACAGGCAGCGCAAAATCTCGCCGCAGCCGCCCAGCAATTAGGAAAGCAGGCCGACGCAGCCCAAAAGGCCGATCAGCAAGTCGCCGACGACAAAAAAGAGCTGGATGATCTGGCAAAAATTATCGAAGAGGAACAGAAGATTCGGCTGGATACCGTGCAAGCCGCTTCAAAGCAGGACAAGCAGCCTGGGAAAGTTCGCGCTCTGGCTTCTATTCAACAAGGCATTCAGAAAGATACCGCCGACTATCAAAAAACACTCGCCGCTGCGCCGCCTGACCCCACAAAGCCCGACTCTACAAAAACTATTACAAGCGCCAGCAACCACATGGGAGATGCATCCGGATATTTAGGAAAAGCTGATGGCATCAAGGCGGAACCGAATGAGAAAAAAGCCGTAGACGATTTGCTGGCGCTCCAGACTTCCTTACAAGCCGCTCTGCAGGCAGCCCAAGCTGCCGCGGCAGCTAATAATCCTGCCGGGCAACCGCCACCGCCGGATCCTGCAGCCCAGGCTGCTCAAGCCGCCGCAACAGCAGCCGCGATCGCGCAAGCGCAAGCGCAAGTAGCACAAGCTCAAGCTGCGTTGGCCGCAAATCAACCAGCAGCCCCTGATCCAGCAGCAGCACCTCCTGATGCTGGCGCTCCTCCTGCCGGTGCTCCTCCTGCCGGTGCTCCTCCTGCCGGTGCTCCTCCTGCCGGTGCTCCTCCTGCCGGTGCTCCTCCTGCCGGTGCTCCTCCTGCCGGCGCTCCTCCTGCCGGTGCTCCTGATGCTGGCGCTCCTCCTGCTGGCGCCCCTGATGCTGGCGCTGCTCCTGCACCTGGCGCTGCTCCTGCACCTGGCGCTGCTCCTGCACCTGGTGCTGCTCCTGCACCCGGCGGCGCTCCTGCACCTGGTGGCGCTCCTGCACCCGGCGGCGCTCCTGCACCCGGCGGCGCTCCTGCACCTGGCGGCGCTCCTGCACCTGGTGGTGATCCTGCTGCTGCCGCCGCTGAGGCTGCGCCATTGGCCCAAGCCGGAGCCGATATTGCAGCGGCAGCTCCGGGCGCTCCGGATGCAGCCACGCAGGCCGCAATGCAGGCAGCCACAAACGATCTCACTAACGCCGCCGCTGCCGCCGCAAACGGCCAGGGAGCACAAGCAAGTGCCGCTGCCGCCCAGGCAATGGCAGCTTTGGCCCAGGCTTCCGCAGCTCTAGCACAGGCCCAAGCCGGTATTACTCCAGGTGGTTCTCCCGGCGCACCCGATGGCATGCCAGGCGCAGGCGCAGCGCCGGGACCACCGGCGGGCGGCCCCCCAGGCTCAGGCCCGGGGACAGGACCAGGCACGGGTCCAGGGACCGCCGCAGGCACTACTCCCGGAATGCCAGGAACTCAACCCACTTCCGGTGACGGACCAGGTGCAGCCGACAGCGGAGGTGCGGCACAGGGAAATGCAGGAAAATTACTGCTCAGCCAGGCAAAATTCCTTCGTCTCCCCGAAAATCAGCGCGCTGCACTCCAACAAGGAGTAACGGAAAAATATCCCCCGGAATACGCCGCGAAGGTTGAACAATACAGGAGAAACCTCGCGGATGAAGGAAGCACGCACTGAAACGTTCATCGTGACAGTGCCGGGGAAAGACTGCCATTGCTGCATTTTGCGCGGTTAAGGCATCAACATTCCCAAACCGTTATGTTTGGATACCTTTAGAGAAATCAAGGCGGCAAATGAAACCGAGCACACTTTTCCCCATACTAAGCCTCTGTCTGGCCCTGACCGCCAATGCAGGATCTGTACGTTTATTAAGCGGCGAAACCTACGAAGGCAAACTCCAGTTTGTTAACAATCAAATCGTCGTCAACTCCGCAAAAAACAGTACAACCCCGGTGGATATGTCAAATGTGCTGGATGCGGTCTTCCAACCGGTGCATGGAGACAAAGGCAGCTCACTTCCACGCGGCGTCATGCTTACCAATGGAACAGTACTTGCGGGCGATGTCGGTATTCCCGACGCCTCTGCCCCCGTAAAACTTGGTGAGATCACCGTTCCTGCCACTTCTATTGCATGGATGATCTATGGCCCGATCCCGCGAGATAAAATCCCGACGGCTTCCAGCGGGCAGACTGGAGTTATCCTGCCGGACGGGCAATTTTTTCCGGGCACGATCGGTGATTTTGTTGAAAAAAAGGTCTCCATCAATTCCGCCCTTTTCGGCCCGCAGCGTTTCTCAATCGAGAGGGGGGCAAGAGCCCAGATCAAAGCGCTCGTGTTACGCGATATCCAGCCCAATATCGGACACTATGAAGTGATCGCGAAAGACGGTTCCACCTATCTGGTGGACACAATCAGGACAGATGTGGATGGCATTCTTATTCACGATTCCATCGCGGGCGACGTGAAGATGAAAAACGATAATCTTTCCGAAATCCGCCTTTCAAGCAGGCAATACCAATATCTCACCGGGATCAAGCCTGCGCAGGTGGATGTCCCCAAGGGGGGCGATGCGAACTCAACCTTCAAAGTGGAGACAGAGGACGATATTGATAATATGGAATCGCTGCTTACCGCGCCAAATGTAGCGGTAAGCTACCAGGTTCCCCTGGGATTCACGATCTTCTCCTGCACCATTTTTGTCCCAAAGGATGCCGTCGTGGGCGCCCGTTATACTTTTTCCATCTATGGCGATGGCAGATTGTTGTCCCGCAGTGTTCCTATCGCAGCAGGCGACAACCCTCAACATATCAGCGTCGCCATCGGCAACGCAAAAATGGTCGCTCTACGGCTGGAGCCAATGGCACCCAACGCAGCCGCATGGGGAAAATGGGCCCAGCCCATGTTCATGCGACCCTGAACAACCGGCTGGAAATTTGTCCAACGATCTTCTTCCCCTGCTCCTTGCGGCCGGAATATCTCTTTTTCAAGAAGCCGGAGAGGCGGGAATCTTAAAATGGAATATCGTCTTCCTCGCCACCGGGCTCGAGATCAGGATCTGCCGGTGGTCTTTTGCTGACAGGAGGCTTGGTAGATTGACTTCTTTGCGGAGGAGAACTATGGCCGCCTCCGGGCTCGCCGCCTCCACCGCCTCCACCGCCTCCACCGCCGTCTCCACGCGATCCGAGAAGCTGGAGGCCTTCACCGACAACGCGCATTTTGGTGCGTTTCTGGCCGGTCTGTTTGTCGTCCCATGAGTCAAGCTGCAAACGCCCTTCGATGTAAACAGGGCGTCCTTTTTTCAAATATTCCCCGGCGATCTCGGCAAGGCGTCCCCAGAGCACAATATCCACAAAAGTGGTTTCCTCGCGTTTCTCGCCGTTTTCGAGCGTGTAATTGCGATTGACCGCCAGTGCAATATCAGCAACCGCGCTGCCTTTGGGCGTATATTTGATTTCGGGATCCCGGGTAAGATTCCCGATCAACATGACTTTGTTTAAATTCGCCATGCGCCAAACTTACTTGGCTGCTTTTTCCTTTGCGACTTTTTTCGCGCGAAGTTTTTGGTAGTGCTGGCGATAGACATCCGCATCGAGGTCGAATTTCGCACGGAGACGGTCCACGATTGGTGGTTCGCCCTCGAAAATGAAATTTACGTAATACCCCGAGTCAAGCGGGCCTGCAACGTAGGTGAACTGGCGCCTGTCCATCTTCTGCACCTGTTCTACTTTTGCGCCTTCTTTCTCAAATTCGCCCTCAAGACGCTCGATGAGATCTTTTACTGTGTCGTCGTTACCTTTTTGGTTCAGGACCAGCAGTCCTTCGTATCTGTTTTTCATGCTTTGTTTTCTGGTTTTTGATTATAAGTGTTCATGGCCGTCTCGATTCCGGATTCCCGGGCGAGATTGATCGCAGCAACCGCACGATCCACGGATTCTTCAAGAACGGCGGTTTCTTCCCTGCCGAATCTGCCGAGGACGTGATCAGTCAGAGTCTTTTCCCCTTCCGCCGCTCCCACGCCGAAACGCAAACGCGGCACTTCCTGCGTGCCGAGTTGCTCGATGATGGAGCGCAGGCCATTATGACCGCCTGCCGAACCGCCCTGGCGAATACGCAGCTTGCCAAGCGGCAACGCGACATCATCCAGCACCACAAGAATTTCGCTGGCAAGCACTTTGTAAAAGTGGCTGATCGCCGTCAGCGGTTCGCCGCTGCGATTCATGTAGCTCATCGGTTTGCAAAAATGGACGCCTTCGTGCGAAGCCACTTCGGCATCCCATTTTCGGGATGCCTGAAATGAAATGCCTTTGCGGGAGGCTAGCTTGTCCAGGATCATAAAGCCGACGTTATGCCGTGTGTTAACGTACTCGCGACCGGGATTTCCCAGTCCCACAATGAGACGGATGGTCGGCTGGCTGGCTGGATCCAAATTGTTGCAAAGTAAGACGTGTTTCTACTTTTTGTCGGCAGGCTTTTTATCCCCGGCCTTCTTGTCGCCGGCAGCGGCATCACCGGCAGCACCTTCAACCTTCTTTTCCTTGATGACTTCCGGAGAGGTCGGAGCCACCTCGGCCGCAGGCTTCTCTTCCTCAACGGTAGGAGCAGCAACCAGGAATACTGTAAGCCCACCGTCCACAACGGCAGTCACCCCGGCTGGCAACACGATGTCCTTGACGTGGATGGAATCGCCGATGTTCAGATTGGAGACATCGACAGAAATGAGTTCCGGCAGATCCTTCGGCAAGCACTCGATTTCGAGCGAACGCACGTTCTGCTCGAGAATGCCGCCGTAGCTCCTGACGCCGATGGCTTCGCCAAGGGCTTCGATCGGGATGCTCGCCTGAAGGGTTTCATTCTGGGAAACCGCATGAAAATCAACGTGCAACACTTTGCCGCCAAGTGCGGTGTGCTGGACTTCCTGGATCAGCGCGAGTTTGCTGGTCACCTTGCCCTGATCAGTGATCTCCAGGTCCACAAGGATGTTCTCGCCGACTGCATGGCTGAGCAGTGTATTGATCTCGCGACGGGAAATCTGAAGAGCCTGGGCTTCCTCCTTGGCGCCATAGATTACCGCGGGCACGATGCCCTGCGCCGACAATTTTTTAACCGCTGAACGTCCCACATGCAGACGGGTCTGCGCCGATAACTTTACTTGTTTAGCCATAAATTATTTTTTTTCCTTTGATTCGTTAATTTCAAACAGCGAACTCACCGACTCATCGTTATGAATCCGCTTTATGCCTTCGCCGAGCAATTCCGCGATGCAAAGCACCTTGATATTGCAACCGTCTTCACATCGGACCGGCACGCTGTTCGTCGTAATCAGCTCCTCGATGTTCGATTTCTTCAACCGCTCGATAGCCAGATCCGACAGGACGGCGTGCGAAACTCCTGCATAGATGTTCAGCGCGCCGTGTTTCTTTAGCAGGGTTGCGGCGCTTGTCAAGGTACCAGCGGTCTCCGTCAAGTCGTCCACAATCAGGACATGCTTGCCCTCGACCTCGCCGATGATGTGCAAGGACTCCACTTCCGTGGCGCTTTTGCGGTTCTTGGGAACGATCGCCAGACCGGCGCCCAGGGCATCCGAATAGGCGGAGGCCATCTTCAATCCGCCCACGTCCGGCGAGACCACCACAAGATTCGTAAGTTGCTTGCTGCGAATGTATTTGATCAGAACCGGCATGGCGTAAAGGTGGTCCACCGGGATGTCAAAAAAGCCGGCCACCTGCTGGGCGTGGAGATCCAGGGTAATCACCCGGTTTACACCGGCTGCCACCAGA
>Ga0206937_10198_pt1 | contig 17148 bp, 6 predicted proteins | sample Alteio_BWOrgHeat_11_FD_152923 | JGI IMG/M metagenome (GOLD analysis project Ga0206937, IMG submission 152923) | Enriched cells from forest soil in Barre Woods Harvard Forest LTER site, Petersham, Massachusetts, United States -... | ecosystem: Environmental > Terrestrial > Soil > Temperate forest >... | reverse complement strand
TTTGAGCAGATCATATTTTTTGGTGGTGACGCCGTCAACCGGGATGTTTACGATTTGATCGCGGCTGTAACCCGGATCCTGTTTCTGCATATAATTGAGCTGTTTGAGCACAAATATGGTAGCGATCATGAGAAAAACAGCACTGGCAAACTGCGTTACAACCAGCACATTACGCAAGCCGCCCTTATTCTTGCCAACCTCTACCGATCCTTTTAAAACTTTTACCGGCATGAAGGATGACAGGTATATTGCAGGATAAATGCCGGAAATAATCCCAACCAAAATGGTTCCGCCAAAAATAGAAGCAATAAAGCCAAGACTGCTAAAAACAGGCAATGAAATATCTCTTTCGCTTAGATGATTGATATAGGGCAGCGCCAGCTCAACAAAACCAAGCGCCAGCAACAATGCCATGAACGATATTATTACCGTTTCGCCCAAAAACTGCGCAGCCAGTTGAAAGCGATGTGCGCCGATAGATTTACGTATACCTACCTCCTTTGCACGTTCTGCCGAGCGTGCGGTAGACAGGTTAATAAAATTTACACAGGCGATTACCAATACAATAAGTGCGATGATGCCAAACAGCGCTGTATATTTTTTATCAAATTTTTGATAGTTAATATAGTCGAGGCCAATATCGGCTGAGTTAGCATGTACATCTTTTAACGGTAATACAAACAGCTGCATGAACTTTGTACTGTTAGGGCCAAGATGCCTGTTTATAAATGCAGGGAATTTTTTTTCAAGCGAGGCAACATTAGTGCCGGGCGCCAGATCGAGATAGGTATTGAGCCAGTTGCCGCCCCAGTTATTAAACATCCACGGTTTGTAAACACTGCTGAATGAAAATAAGCCATCAAACTGCAACTGCGAGTTTTTGGGTGCATCGGCCATTATGCCCGTTACAATAAATGATGTAGTATCGTCTCCATAATGGGTTATCGACTTTCCCATCGGGTCGGCATCGCCGAATAATTTTTTTGCGGTCCCTTCGGTTAAAACAGCGGTATGCGGCTTTAGCAAAGCGGTTTGCATATCGCCACGCAGCATTTTAAAATCAAATATTTTAAAGAAGGTGGAATCGACAAAGAATATCTGCGGCAGAAATATCTTTTTATTATCAAAGGTCATTTGATATTTCATGCTCCAATGCACACGGGTGAAGTTTTTCACTTCAGGGAGCTCACGCTTCAACGCAGGCCCCATCGGGAACATAGAAAGGGCAACTTTTTGCGTGGCGCCCTGGTTGCCTACAGTTTGTACTTCGTTAAGGCGGTAAATGTTCCGGGTATGAAAATTATCAAAACTCTTTTCATACGAAACAAACAACATCACAATAATGAACGCGGCCATACCTACGGCGAGGCCAAAAATGTTAATGGCGGAGAATATCCTGTTCTTCCAGATATTGCGCCAGGCAATTTTAAAGTAGTTCTTGATCATGATCGGAGCGGTTAGTCACAAAATCAACTAAATCGCATACCAAAACATAAAACTTTGTTTATCAATACATTACATCACCACAAGGCAAATAACCTGTACGCCTGCGTACAATGAGTGTACGATAATGATACAGATTGGGGTTAGAGATTAGTTAATCAGAGATTAGAGATTAGGAATTGCAGTATCGCTCTGTCTTTTTCCTAAATCTCTAATCTCCAGTCTCTAATCTCTTATTCCGACCTCAAACTCTTCACCGGATTTGCCGTAGCCGCTTTAATAGTGTGATAGCTTACAGATATAATAGCCGTCGCCATGGCTATACTTGCAGCGAGGGCAAACAATCCCCAATCAGGTTTTATACGATATGAGAAATTATTGAGCCATTCATGTACAAAGTAAAATGCAAGTGGTGCAGCTACTACAAACGAAACAGCCGCCATGATTATGGTACCACGGTTCAACAGTAAAAACAGGTTAGAAACGGATGCGCCCAGCACCTTACGGATACCTATCTCTTTAGTTTGGTTAAGTGTAGTAAGGCCCGATAAACCAAACAAACCTAAACAGGCAATAATAATGGCCAGTATACAGGCAGTAGTAACAGTCATCATCCACCGGGTAAAGGCATTATAACTTTTGGCAACCTCCTGGTCCATAAAGGTAAAGCTAAATGGCTGGCTGTTAGTTTCTTTATCCCAGAATGCCCGTAGTTTATCCATAGCCTGCGGTATGCTATGCCCAGCCTTTATCTTCACCCAATAATAGCCTACATAACGGGCATTAACCTTATGATAAGATGGCTTTATTGGCTGTGTGAGGTCATCTGTATGGTAATCTTTGCTTACGCCTATTATTACGCCCCCCATTTCGCGGTTAAGTACATCCAGTTGTGGCTTGCCAAGCATTTTGTAAAGCGTTTCATTAACAATAATATTCGACCTGACTTCAGAGTTTTTTGCTATTTCCTGATCTTTACTCAACACTATTCTTGCTGTATCAGCAGCAATAGCCGGCGAAAAGTTTCTTCCTTTTATGATCGGTATTTTATTAAATGGCAAATAATTATAATCAACGCCCAATTCCTGAATCATTATATGCTGTCCGCCTACGTAATGTCCGTTGGAGTTGTAACCGGCAAACGCAAATGATGCGGTCGTCATTCCTTCCATGGAGGGCTGGCTGGCCACAAAATCGCTAAGCCGTTGTTTCAACGACACAGCGTCCTTCATGTCATCCCAACTGTATGGGTTTTGTATCAGTGCTACCTGGTCGGTACTAAACCCCATGTCAGCCGAACTGATATAATGCATCTGCTTATTAATAGCCAATGCCGATATAATTAATAATACACACACACCAAACTGTACGGTAACCATTACACGCGATACGACAGGATTAAGTTTGAATGCCGAAAAGCTGCGCATAATATTCAACGGCTTTAAGCCCGACATGGTTAACGCCGGATAGATACCGGCTATAATACCCATGGCTATCGCAATAATCAATAAAAGGAAGGCCACCATGTTTAGCGGCATATTGGAGATTTGCATATCAGACCCCGTGAGGGCATTGAAAAATGGCAAACACAATACTGCCATAAGAAAACCTACAAACACTGAAATGAATGCGATCAGCTGTGTTTCGGTATAATATTGAGCTATTATCTGCGAACGGCTTGCGCCGACGGTTTTGCGCACTCCTACATTTTGCGAACGTGAAATGGTGCTCGTCAGTGTCAACAAAATATAATTCACACAGGCTATGAGCAGAATTATGCCCGTTAAAAATACGAGTTCATAAATATTATTGAGATCGGTAAAATGCCCCCAACCTTCACTTGCATTAAAGTGTGCCTGCTCATACGGCCTTAAATAAACTCTAAAAGCAGCATTTTTTGTTTTGGATACTTCTTTAGCCATTTCATCCGTAAGTGGCTTAAAGTAGGTTTTTGTAAATACATCCAATTTATGCTGAAACGCAGCAGCATCAGTTCCCTTTACCAGTCTGATAATAAGCAAATCACTGAAGCTATTGACACCATTTTTCATTTCTTCGTTATAGTAAACATCTGCTTTTCTCGGCACCAGCATATCAAACCTGAAGCTTGAGTTTTGCGGAAAATCCTTAGCCACACCTGTAACCGTAAGCAGTAATTTATCGCTGGTAACATTCAAAGTTTTTCCTATAGGGTCGGCTTTGCCAAAATATTTCTTCGCAAGGCTCGCGCTTATTACAACATCTTTGTTATCGGCCAGTACCGACGCAGGATTGCCCTCAACCAGTGGGAAAGTGAGTGCCTGGAAAAAGTCCTGGTCAACATAGGCGCAGTTTTCCTCCTTTTCCTTATAACTTTGATTATCAATACGTATAACCGGGTTGTACATTTCTTTTATACGCACCGCGTTCTGTACTTCCGGAAAATCTGCTTTCAGATCGATAGCAAACGCCATTGGCGTCGTTATCATATTCTTCTGTTGCTCATCCTTGTTCATTAAAAATGACAAAAAACTTTTCTTAGCCTTATCCTGCTTAAATGAAGCGAAAATATCGCTCTCCTCCACCCTATAAAGATTTTCCCCATCCTTATGAAAATTGTCGAATGAGCGCTCATTACTTACATACATGTATACCAGTATACAAAACGCACTGGCAATGCTTAGGCCAGCAATGTTGATTACAGCATACAATTTGTTACGGAAAATATTCCTAAAGGCAAGTTTCAAATTGATTTTAAACATATTGAATGGTCAGATTAGTTATCATGTTGGTCATTTGTTTATATCGGCTCAAACGCTCTTCGAGAGCCATAGCTCATTCCGAACGAAGGCTCTTCACCGGGTTCATTAATGCCGCTTTTACCGATTGGAAGCTGATGGTAATAAACGCGATCACAATAGCCAAAGCGCCTGCGGTTACAAATACCCACCACTCTATACCGATGCGGTAGGCATAAGTTTGCAGCCAGTTATGCATGGCGTACCAGGCAATTGGGGTAGCTACGGCTATAGCTATCAGCACCAACTTCATAAAATCCATTGCCAACAGGCCAACAATACCATTTACGCTGGCGCCCAGCACCTTACGTACACCTATTTCGCGGGTGCGCACCTGCGCCGTAAATGCTGCCAGGCCTAACAAACCCAGGCATGAAATAAATATAGCGATGCCTGCAAAGTAATCGAACAACGTACCTTCCTGCTGCTCGCCTTTGTACATGTCATTAAAAACATCATCCAAAAAAGCATATTTAAAAGGAAATTCGCCATTGTATTGTTTATAAATACTTTGCACTGCGGCTATCGCTTTTTGAGCGTCCCTGCCAGTGGTTTTCACATACATTGTAGCCATGTATTGTGGTGCGTAATAAAATGCTGCCGGCCCTATCTTTTCCTTCATCGATGCATAATGAAAGTCCTTTACAACACCTATTATCGTTCCGTTATATTTCCACATCCGGAAACGCTTGCCAACAGGATTTTTAAGACCGATCTGGTTTACAGCGGCTTCGTTCAGGATGATATGCGTACTATCGTTCACTGCACCTGTAAAGCCCGAGCCGGCAGCCATCTTCATTTTAAAGAAAGGGATAAAATCCTTATCAACACTCGCAGGGTGGAGGATGAGCGTTTGACCTGGAAGCTTACCGTCCCAATCGTTATCACCTGATATACCTCCCATTTGAACGATGTATTGATTTGAACGGGTTATGTCTAATATACCCGGTTGCTTTAATAGTTCGGCCTTTACTGCATCATAGTGGGGCATCATATCGCGCATCCATATCGAAAACACATGGCTTTTATCATAACCCAGCGCTTTGGAGCGGATATAACGCAATTGACTGGTGATCACGATCGTGCCGACGATCAATATGATAGAGAACGAAAATTGCGTAACCACCAATATTTTACGGAACATTACATCGCCTACCGTAGCTGATATTTTGCCCTTCAGCGCTTTTAGCGGCTCGAAGCCGGAAAGCAATATCGCAGGGTAAATGCTGGATGCGATCAATGTTCCCAAAATGGTAAGCAGAATAACCATCCAGATGTGTTTATCCGTAAGATCGAAGATCAATTGCTTGCCGGCAACCTGGTTAAATATTGGCATCAGCACATAAACCAATCCTAGCGCTAATGCAGCCGCCAGGATAAACAACAGGCTGGTTTCGATAATGAACTGCATAAACAAATGTATTTTTGCAGCGCCCACTATTTTACGCATGCTGATCTCTTTTGCACGAAGCATAGAACGCGCCGTAGACAAATTAACATAGTTGATACAGGCGATCACCAGTATCAGGAAAGCAACAATTGTAAATATACGTACGGTGGAAATGCCCTTGTCCGAAAGGTCGGCATTATATAGGTGCATTTTTGTCAGCGGCAACAACAGATAATCGGCATCGGTATCTGATGCCCTATGACTGAGATGGATCTTATTTAGCTTGGCAGAAAGCACCTTTAATGATGTGCCGGGTCTTAGCACAACATAGGTCTGGTAATTATAACTGTCGAAATCATCATAAGGAGTAGCTTTTTGCGGGATCAATACTTTATTCACAAAAAAGCCCATTGGCATGATCATGTCATACTGAAAGCTGGAGCTTTCAGGAAAGTTCCGGATCACTGCGCTTACGGTAAAATTCTGCTTTTTATCAGCAACGATCACCTTACCTATCGGATCGGCATCGCCAAAAAATTTCTCAGCAGTTTTTTGGGTAATGACCACGGAATTATCATCAGTAAAAGGCTTTGAAGGATTGCCTTTTAGTACCGGGCAGGTAAATACCGAAAAGAACGAAGGATCGGCGAAAACTGCATCTTCATCACCAAAAACTTTATCCTGGTATTTATAAAGCGAAAAATTACTATTCCTTGTAGTGCGTACCTGCTCCTGCACCTCAGGCAGTTGCTGTTTGGCCAGCATGCCCATTGGGTAAACTGTAACCGGCCAGATCTGCTTGCTGGCGCCTGTACCGCCCCATAGCTCCATGCGATAGATATTATCAGCCTGTTTATGGTAGGTATCAAAGCTAAATTCATCCTGTACCCACAAAAGGATAAGAATGCCAATAGCCAACCCAAAGGTTAAACCCACAATATTTATTGCTGAATAAAACTTGTTCTTCAGCAAGTTGCGCCATGCGGTTTTGATGTAATTCCTGATCATCTTGTTAGTTCATTAGTCCAGTTGTTTATTAGTTCATTGGTGTCTAGTTCTCAACTTGACTACTAATGAACAAGTGAGCTAATGAACCAATAAACACATTTATTTACTCCGACCGAAGACTCTTTACCGGGTTGGCAATCGCTGCTCTAATCGATTGAAAGCTTATGGTGACGAATGCTATAAACATGGCTATAGCCGCCGCCGCAGGGAATACCCACCAATGGATATTCATCCGGTAAGCAAAACTCTGCAGCCATTTGCTCATGGCGTACCAGGTAAGCGGAAATGCGATCAAAGCCGCTATCAGCACCAGCTTTAAAAATTCTTTGGTGAGCATAAACGTAATGCTCTCTGCCGATGCACCCAGCACTTTGCGGATGCCTATTTCCTTTACCCGCTGCCTTATCATAAATGCCGCGAGGCCAAACAACCCAAGGCACGCGATAATTACCGCAATAACAGAGAACGTGGTAAATATCTCGCCGAAATGTTCTTCAGAACTATACATTTTGGCAAATTGCTCATCAAGGAACGAATAGCTGAACGGCACGCCTGTATTGAAATTGTCCCATTGCTTTTTAATATCAGCGATCAATGCCTGTGCATTTGCCGCTTTTATTTTCAGCATAATAGAGCCATTGTTGTGCTTTGGCAGCATCATCAGTGCACCGATCTTTTGTTTGGCTGATGTGAAATGAAAATCCTTAACCAACCCCACAACGGTATAGTGCTTATTGCCCGAGCGGATGATGACCTTACCAAGCGGATCTTCGTTGCCCCAGCCCAAGCTTTGCACCGCAGTTTCGTTGATAATAACCGATGAGGTGTCTGCATCCTGGTTGCCGGGATAGAAGTTACGGCCTTTTACCAGTTGCATGCCTAAAGTAGGGATATAGGTGTTATCGATATTGAAAATACCTATCTGTATTTCGGAGCGTGAGCCTTTGTCGGCAATATCCTTCGCATAAACTTCCGTGCCGCCATAATTCCCCGAACCGGGTACATTGCTGGAAATGGTGGCATTTACAACATTGCTATTGTTCAGCAATTCCTGCTTAAATGGTTCTATATTATTATAAAGCGCATAAGTATCGTGCAATACCAAAACCTGGTCTTTATTATAGCCCAACTTAGTATTCTGCATATAATGCAATTGCTGGTAAACGATGAAAGTGGCGATGATCAGTGAGGTTGATATAGCAAACTGTAACACGATCAAACTGCTACGTAAGCCCCCACGCCCTGAAGATGGTGCAGCGTTACTTCCCTTTAAAACAGACAATATTTTGAATGACGACAGGAAAAATGCCGGGTAAATACCGGCGATAAAGCCAACAAGCAACGCCAACCCTATTTCCAAAGCAATAACACGCGGATCAAGAAAGAAAGCCATAGTGATATGCTTGCCGGCGAGATCATTAAAATAAGGCAGCAGCAGGTAAACCGCGCCCAATGCCAGCACCATGGCCAGTAAAGTTAACATTACCGATTCTGTGAGGAATTGCCAGATCAGCTTATTCTTTTCAGAACCTAATACCTTACGTATACCGATCTCTTTTGCACGTTTTGCCGAGCTTGCTGTTGCCAGGTTGGTGAAGTTGATACATGCCAATATCAATATAAACAATGCCAATGCGCCGAATATATAGATATAATTGATATCGCCATTTGGCTCCATTTCATATTTGGTTGCTGAATGCAGGTGAATGTCCGTTAGCGGCATTAAATAGAACAGAAAATTACCCACCTCTTTTTGCGCTTCGGCAAGACTAACGCCCATATCATGCTGTGTTTCAGGTACTACATATTTTGCAACAAGCTGCGGGAAACGGGACTCCAGCTTTTTAGGATCTGCACTATTATTTAGCAATAAATAGGTATAAAAGCCAACATTACTCCACGTCTGTGGTGTAGAAGGCAGTATTTCTGATGACATGCTGACAAAAAAGTCGCCATGAAAATGCGAATTATCCGGTATTTGATCGATTATGCCGGTCACTTTGTATAATTTGTGACCATCCGAAAGCATTTTATTCAGGCCATCTGTATCTCCAAAATATTTCTTCTCTATCGCTTTAGTTATCACCATACTGTTTGGTTCGGCAAGGGCGGTTTTGCTGTCACCCTCAAGTAGCGGTATGGAAAACATATCAAAAAAATTAGGGTCAGCCAGCATCAGCTTTTCTTCCTTGAATTGTTTCCCCTCGTACTTGATAAACATTGGATGGTCATTCGTGATGCGGGTATAAGCCACCACTTCAGGAAAAGCATTTTTTATCCCTTGTGCAACGGCAATATCAACCGAGGGAAATTCGGTACCGCCACCGTTACTGATAGTGCGCACGCCTACACGATAGAGTTGTTTGGCGTTTACCGAATAAGTATCATAATTAAGCTCATTATAAAGGTACGCGCCAATAAACATGCAACAGGTAAGCCCTACAGCCAGGCCAAACACATTGATAAAAGAGAATACTTTATTACCCTTCAGGCTCCGCCACGCGGTTTTGATGTAGTTTCTGATCATTTGCCCCTCCTGGCCTCCCCTACGGGGAGGAAATTTTATGATATAATGCCATTTTACTAATCTCTAATCTCCAACCTCTAATCTCTTACTCCGAGCGAAGGCTCTTCACCGGGTTGGCAATTGCCGCCCTGATGGATTGAAAGCTTATGGTGATAAATGCGATAAACAGGGCTGTAAAGCCTGCCAGCGCTATTATCCACCATTGTATGTTCATCCGGTAAGCGAAGTTCTCCAGCCATTTGTTCATTGCCCACCAGGCAACCGGCGACGCGATGAGGATGGAGATAAATACCAGCTTAATAAAATCTATTGAAAGCATGCCCACAATACCGGATACACTTGCACCCAGCACTTTGCGGATGCCAATTTCTTTATTGCGCTGTTCGGCGGCGTAAGCGGCAAGCCCGAACAAACCCAAACAGGCTATGCAAATAGCCAGCGTGGTAAAACAAATAAATATGGTACCGGTACGCTGCTCAGAGCGGTATGTAGCATCAAAATCCTGATCCATAAACGAATAGCTGAATTGCTGGTTAGGCGAAAAGCCCTTCCATTTGTTTTCGATCTGCGCCATCAACCCGGTAAGGTCGGAAGTGTGCAAGCGGATACTTATAGCGCCATTATCCTCGGCATAAACCAGCGCCAGTGGCATGATCTCGCTATGAAGAGAAGCGTAATTAAAATCTTTAACTACACCTATAATATGATACGGCTGTATGCCATAACTATCACGATAAAGTGTTTTATTGAGCGGATCCTTCGCGCCATACTTCCGTGCAAAAGCTTCGTTAACGATGATGCCGGCAGTGTCAGATGCTATCTCCTTTGAGAAATTGCGACCGTTTACCAGCTTCAGGCCCATTGTGTTGATGTAATTCTCATCTACACTCCAGAACTCGGTAAGGATATCTCTTTTAATGTCAATAGTCCTGTCCGGGAACAGGCCGGTTTTCAGCCGTTCATCGCCGGTAGGCTGGTATAGCGACAGGGTTGCGTTTTGTACGCCGGGCATTTGTTTTATCTCATCTTTCAGTATTTTAGCCTGTTTGCCCAGCACATTGGTGTTTTTGATCACCAAAACCTGGTTACGGTCAAACCCAAGATTTTTATTGTTGATGAATTTTAACTGGTTGTAGATGACCAGCGAACAAATAATTAGCCCTATCGAAATACAGAACTGGAACACTACCAAAAAGCTGCGCAGGAAACTATTTTTAAATCCTGCGGATACCCTGCCTTTTAGCACTGTAATAGGCTGAAAAGCAGAGAGGAAAAATGCAGGGTACGATCCTGCCAAAGCGCCTACAACCAACGCTCCAACAAACATTGCAGGCAGCAGCCATAACAAAGTATGCTGTGTAATAGCCAGTTGTTTATTAGCCATCTGGTCGAAAAGCGGCAACAGCAGCCACGCTAAAGCCAGCCCGATAATGGCCGAGACCAATGTTACCAGCATCGATTCGGTAAGGAACTGTGCGATGAGATATTTACGCGAAGACCCTAAAACTTTACGCACGCCAACTTCCTTTGCACGGTTTGAAGAGCGTGCGGTAGAAAGATTCATGAAATTGACGCAGGCGATCAGCAACACCAGTATCGCTATGCCTGAGAAAACATACACATACATCATGCTGCCGCCTGTTTCCAACGCATAGGATGCGTCAGAGCGCAGATGGATATCCAAAACCGGGGTCAATACCACGTGAAAAAAATTACCGTTTACAGTCCACGCCTTGGGTGAGAAGGAATTTTTAAGGGACACATTTTCTATACTGGTTGCAAGGCTTTTAATGTCAGTACCGGGTTTTACCAGCACATAATTGTGCATGCTGCAATAACCCCATCCGTGCACATGGCTTTCAGGAAAAGATGAAAACGACAAGAGAAAATCACAATGGAAGTGTGACTGTTTAGGGATGTCTTTTATCACACCTGTAATTTTATAATTTACGGTATCATTTATCGTAAGCATCTTCCCTACCACATTGGTTTTACCAAAGTATTTTTGAGCGGTACTTTCGGTTATAACCATTGTATGCGGCTCGTCTAACGATCCTGCAGATTTGCCATAAAGCATGGGCAATGTAAAAACATCGAACAACGATGACTCGGCCAACAATATCTTTTTCTCCAATATGTTCCCGTTGGCTTTTTTGACGTAAAATTTATTGGGAGAGATAAAAAGCCCGTCCGCAGGTGGTATCAAACGTGTTGATTTTTCTATCTGCGGATAGCTACCTTTTACCGCTTCCAGCAAAGGCGCTTCGGTTGCGGCAGAAGTCATGTGGTTACCGTTAAGTTTTAGATCTTCCGTTATGAGATAAATACGGTCGGCATTCGCATTATATTTATCATATCCCAACTCGTCCTTCACATAAAAAACGATCAGTAAACAGGTAGCCAACCCTACCGACAGGCCCAGCACGTTCAATAACGTAAACCCTTTATTTTTCAAAAGGGAACGGTACGCGGTTTTTAAATAGTTTTTTATCATTGAAGCCCCTCCAAACTCCCTTAAAGGGGAGAGATTTATAGAAATTATTTACTAATCACAAATCACCGGTTACTGATCACTCACTCCTAAGACTCTTCACCGGGTTCATCAACGCTGCTTTTACCGATTGAAAACTTATTGTTGCAAAGGCAATGATCAATGCTGCCAGCGGCGCTAAAATGAATATAGCCCAGCCTATGTTTACCCGGTAGGCAAAGTCGCGCAGCCACTGATCCATTGCCCACCAGGCCCCGGCCAATGCGAATACCGAAGCGATAAGCACCAGTTTCAAAAAGTCTTTTGATAATTCTGTTACGATTTGCGGTACGCTGGCGCCTAGTACTTTACGCACGCCTATTTCTTTTATGCGCTGCGATATGGTGAACGACGACAGGCCAAATAAGCCCAGACAAGCAATAAATATGGCGATGCAGGAGAAAATGGTCACAAAGCTTTCCTGCTGCTGTTCGTTGGTATAAAGCTTCTGGAATTTATCATCGACAAACGTATACCCGTACGGATCATTGGGCAGGTATTGATGCCAGGTATTTTGAATAGCGGCGATAGCAGAGGATAAATTATTGCCCGACACCTTTACAGACATGTGCTGATAGAAACCCCGTGCAGGCATAAAAAATACCATTGGAATAATACTTTGATGCAGCGATTCGAAATGAAAATCTTTTACTACACCGATAATTTTGCCTTTACCACTGCCGTATTTCATATCCCGGCCAATAGCCTTATCGGCACTGCCCCAACCGAGCGCTTTAACTGCAGTTTCGTTGATGATGAAATTGGCCGTATCGGTAGCAAAATCTTTGGAGAAATTACGCCCTGCGGCCATCTGCATGCCATAAGCCGGGATAAAACCATAATCGGTTGCGAGGCACTTGATATCGATCTTACTGGGTTGTAATTTTGCCCCTTCCAGAAAATAGGCATCCTGGTCGTCAAGTAACCTCCCTGATGGAATACGTGATGAACGGCCAATCTCTTTAATCGCCAGGTTCCGCAACAAGTCATTTCTAAAAGCATCGTAACGGGGGTCGAGGGATTGATCATATCCCATATCAATAATATAATCTTTATTAAACCCAAGCGATGCCTGCTGCATATAGCGCAATTGCTTAAATACCACTGCAGTAGCTACTATCAGGAAAATAGAAATGCCAAATTGTGCAACCACCAGTGCCTTACGGAAAGAAATGCCTCCTGAACCGATCTTCAGAACACCCTTCAGCACCGAAACGGGCTTAAACGACGACATAAATATGGCCGGATAAATACCGCTGATAATGCCGACGAAAAAAGGCAGCAGCAGTAACGGCACAAGTACCTGCCCTTGCAGCAGGCTTTGGAGCGACAAATTAAGACCTGATATTTTATTGATAACAGGCAATAAAAAGACAGTAAGCATCGCAGCGATCAGCAATGCGATCCAGGTAATTAATACCGATTCACCGAGGAATTGCCAGATGATCTCGCCGCGTTGAGCCCCTACAACTTTTCTTACCCCTATCTCCCTGGCCCTGATAACCGAACGCGCGCTGGAAAGGTTCATGTAATTGATGCAGGCAATAACCAGGATAAACAGCGCTATGATGGTAAAGATGTAGACCCGTTTAATGTCGCCATTATTTTCAATCTCATCGTCAAGGTGCGATCTTAAGTGTATGTCGGTAAGCTTTTGGAGTGTTAGCGAAGTGAATTTTGATGTTTTTGATGTTGGTGGCGCGCCTGGGAAATGCACGTAATTATCCAAAAAAGACGGCAGCCGGCTTTCAACCGCTGCTGCATTATAATTTTTAGGAAAGAGCAGGTAAGTATAAAAGGAGTTGTTACCATAATTGGTCTCCAGTTGGTTCTCCCCATACATGGCCGTATCCCTCAAGGTATTGAATGACAGCAGTAATTGAGGGTGCAAATGCGCATTAGCCGGGAAAGGATTAAATATTCCCGTAACTACAAAGGCATGTTTATTATTGTCAATTATTACAGATTTATTGATGGGATCGGCATTGCCAAAGTATTTTTTAGCTACTTCCGCCGTCATGATCACTGTGTATGGATTTGTGAGAGCGGTTTTGCGGTCGCCCTCGGTAATATCAAGGTTAAATACATCGCCAAAGTATTCATCAGCAAAATAGGCATCCTTTTCGCTAAAAAGCTTGTCGTTATACTTAAACGCAACCGTCCCTGCCGGGTAAAGCCTTGTCACCTTTTCCACATCGGGGAAAGCGGTCTTCAATAACGGGCCAAACGGTGGCGCCACGGCACTCAGGTGCAGGGTTGGCGTATGGTTAGCATCATAAAATATGCGTGTAACGCGATAGGTCCTGTCTGCATTTGTGTTGAACTTATCATAGCTCAACTCATTGATGATATAGGCTAATATCAACAGGCAACAGGTTAAACCTATAGCCAAACCTGATATATTGATAGCCGAAATAAATTTGTGGCGTACAATATTGCGCCAGGCCGATTTTATATAGTTACGTATCATTTACCCCTCCTAAACTTCCGCCAAACGGCGGAGTGAAAATTTTAATTTATTTTACTAATCTCTAAACTCTGATTTCTAATCTCTCATTCCGAGCGAAGACTCTTCACCGGATTGGTTAACGCTGCCTTTATCGATTGGAAGCTGATGGTTAAAAACGCGATAATGATGGCAGCCAATCCTGCTACGGCAAACACCCACCACTGGATGTGTATGCGATAAGCAAAATCCTGCAGCCATTTGTTCATGGCGTACCAACCCACCGGTATAGCAATGGCAATGGCAATTAAAACCAGCTTAATAAAATCTTTTGAAAGCATGCTTACAATGGTTGATACATTCGCACCTAAAACCTTGCGTATGCCTATTTCCTTGGTGCGCTGTTCGGCAGCATACGCAGCCAATCCAAACAGACCAAGGCAGGCGATGATAATGGCCAATGATGTAAATGCGACCACGATGCTACCGGTCTGCTGTTCCGTACGATATTGGTTATTAAACTCATCGTCCATAAAATTTGAAACAAATTCTTTGTTTGGCAGGAAGGATGCCCATTTTGCTTTTATCTGGCCGAGCAGCGCAGGTATATTGTTTGATTTTATGCGTACAGTTACCGCACCGCGGTCTTCGCCGTACATCAGCAGTAATGGCTTTATACCTTCCTTTATCGAACGGTAGTTAAAGTTTTTTATCACACCTATAATGTGGTATTTTTTAAATGTTTTAGCCATTTGATCGTTCGGGGCATACAGATCGTGGTTAAGCGGGTTGGCAAAACCCAATTGTCTGGCGGTAGCTTCGTTTACGATCACCGCGGCTGAGTCGGTAGGCATTTGCGCAGAGAAGTTACGGCCGGCCAGCAGTTTTATACCCAGTGTAGGGATGTAGCTCTCATCAACTGGCCACTCCTGTGTTAGCACCGCGTTTTTTTGATCCGGTATGGGGGTTTTAAAGAAAGATGAGGAATTGCCCGCATCGGATGTTGGCAAAAACCCGCTTAACGAGGCGCTCTCCACCCCTGCAAGCTGGCTTACCTCGCTGCGGAAGGCTTTATCCTTATCGCCCAATTGCCATACACGGTCAATAATAAGCACATGTTCGCGGTTAAAACCCATATCCTTATTTTGTATATATTTCAGCTGGTTATATACGACCAACGTGCCGATGATCAGCACGATAGACACAAAAAACTGGAACACCACCAGCGACCCGCGCAGGAAACCGCCTTTAAAACCATTTGCCAGTTTGCCTTTAAGCACCTGTATGGGCTGAAAAGCAGACAGGAAAAAAGCCGGGTATGCCCCTGCCACAAAACCGATGAGTAAAATAATGCCTAACATAACCGGCAACAGCCAGCCTATAATTTGAGGCGTTACCGTCAATTCTTTATTTGCCATATGGTTGAATACAGGCAGCAACGCCCAGGCAGCAAACACAGCGATAGCGGCAGCAACCAAAGTCACTAAAACGGACTCGGTAAGGAACTGTATGATGAGTTGCACGCGCGCTGAGCCCAATACTTTTCTCACGCCTACTTCCCTTGCCCGGTTGGACGAGCGGGCGGTCGACAGGTTCATGAAATTTACACAGGCGATGAGCAGGATAAACAGGGCGATGCATAAAAAAATATATACAGTGCCCATGCTGCCGTTCATACCCAACTCACCTACACGATGCGACTGCAGGTGGATATCTTTCAATGGCGTTATTGAGAAACGGAGATAGTTCCCTTGTTTTTCAAGCTGGTTAAAATCTAAATGAAGGATGCTTTGCAATTGCGGGCCGGCCTGCGAGCGCATAAAAGGGCTCAGTTTGGCTTGTAATTTTTCAGGATCGGCATCCGGGCGGAGCAGTATATAAGTATAAAAATTATTGGAAAACCATGCCAGATCTTCTTCAGAATGAAGCGTGGATAGCGACAGGAAGAAATCAAAGTTGAAGTGTGATTGTTTCGGCAGCTTTTTGATAACGCCGGTAACTTTGTAAAAAGCGGTATCGCCAAAAGTCATGGTTTGGCCTGCTACGTTGGTGGTGCGGCCGAAATATTTCCGCGCCATTTCATCTGTAAGCACTACCGAATGCGGTTCCTTTAAAGCTGTAGCAGGATTTCCGTCGATCATTTGCATGGTGAAGACGTTAAACAACGATGCATCGGCATAAACCATGTTGTCTTCTTCTATATCCTGGCTGCCCTTTTTCACCTGGAAACCGCCCCTATTCCTCAACCTCACCACCTGTTCAATTTCGGGGAAGGCAGCCTTCATTGATGCCGCTGTAGGCGCAGGCGTTTGAGCGTATGAATTCTCATTGCCTCCAAACTTAATATCATTGTTTACACGGTATATTCTATCGATCCTGGTATTGTACCTGTCATAGCTCAACTCGTCGAACACATAAAACACGATGAGCAAACAAGTTGCTAATCCCAAAGCAAGGCCCAATACGTTAATAGCCGTAAACCCTCTGTTTTTCAAAAGTGAGCGGTATGCCGTTTTAAGGTAGTTTCTGATCATGACGGGTTGATTTTCGTTACACATATTTAACCCAATGCTATACCAAAATACAATCGACTGTAAACCAGATATTTAAATGATTATAAAATTGTCCAGTGTCCGCAACCGTAACACCTGCTGTCCGGTTATGATACAGTGGGCATTAGAGATTAGAGCATGAATATTGATCTTCCTATTAATCTCTGATTACCTAATCTTCACTCCGAACGCAGACTCTTCACCGGGTTAGCCAGCGCTGACCGGATAGCTTGCCAGCTTACCGTAACGAGGCATATCGCCAGGCTTAATATCATCGTTAGCGCAAATACCCATATGCTCAGATCAGTATGGTAAGTATATTTTTCAAAATGCACATCCATTACATACCAGCTAAGCGATGCTCCCAGCATAAATGAAATAAGAACCAGTACAAAAAACTCGCGAGAGAGGTTATACCACAAATTGCCAATGGACGCGCCCAGTACTTTGCGGATACCTATTTCTTTGCGGCGGC
>Ga0206937_10197_pt1 | contig 17156 bp, 15 predicted proteins | sample Alteio_BWOrgHeat_11_FD_152923 | JGI IMG/M metagenome (GOLD analysis project Ga0206937, IMG submission 152923) | Enriched cells from forest soil in Barre Woods Harvard Forest LTER site, Petersham, Massachusetts, United States -... | ecosystem: Environmental > Terrestrial > Soil > Temperate forest >... | reverse complement strand
CGTCTCACATCACCCTATCGTTTTTAAAGGATTAAAGAAATTTAATGGCAAAACTTATGTGGAGCGAGTGGTAGAAAAGGCTATCCGCCATAATATCGCGATCTATGCTATTCATACCAATCTCGATAACATACAGACTGGCGTGAACAAGCGCATTTGCGATACTTTAGGGCTGAAGGATGCCCGTATATTATCGCCCAAACCTAACCTGCTCAAAAAGCTGGTTACTTACGTACCGCTGGCACAGGCCGAACAGGTACGCAATGCACTTTTCCATGCGGGTGCGGGCAGCATTGGTAATTACAGCGAAACGAGTTTCAACAGTGAAGGTACCGGCACTTTTAAAGGCAATGAGCATACCGACCCATATGTTGGCGAACCGGGAGTGCGACATACCGAGGATGAGATCAGAATAGAGGTAATATACCCTGCGATACTGGAAAGCAAAATATTGATGGCTTTGGTACTGGCCCACCCATACGAGGAGGTGGCTTATGATCTTTACAACATCACCAACAACAGCCAGCAGGTAGGTGCAGGTATGATCGGTGAGCTGGAATTCCCTGCAAATGAAGAGGCGTTTTTAAGTTTTGTAAAGGACAGGATGCGGGCACACGTGATCAGGCATACAGCGTTATCCGGCAAGCATATTAAACGCGTGGCGGTTTGCGGCGGGGCGGGCGGTTTCCTGCTGAAGCAGGCGATCAGCGCTGGTGCAGATATTTTCATTACGGCCGATTACAAATATCACGAGTTTTTTGATGCCGAGGGGAAGATCATTATCGCCGACATCGGCCATTATGAAAGTGAGCAATTTACCCAGCAATTGCTGCATGATATGATAAAAACCAAGTTTAGTTCGTTATTCTTAAGACTGACGGATGTTAATACCAACCCGGTGAAGTATTTTATATAAAGCGATAAAAGCAAGGGTTGTGCGATTCCTTCCCAAGGAAAAGGTAGAGAAGGGATTAGCTAATTTGCATGGCGGACAAACCCCTCCCAGCCTTTGCACACATCCAAACACACCCCTCCCCCGGGAGGGAATTATTGATTGCGACCAAAACATTTAGTTAATAATTGTTAACAGCGTAATTTACAATGGAATTATACTTTTTTGTATAAAAAAATTTGTATCTTTGCCATCCGTTTTTAGGAATATAATACAAACTCTGTTCATAATATTAGTATTTAATGGAACAAACCGTTGAGCAAAAGCTTAAAGCTTTATACGAACTCCAAACCATCCACACCAAAATTGATAAGATCCGCCAGATAAGAGGTGAGCTCCCTATGGAAGTTGCTGATCTGGAGGATGATGTAGCTGGTTTAGAAACCCGCATACAAAAAATTAAAGGTGAGCTGGATGACCTGGAAGATGACATCGTAACCCGCAAAAACCTGATCAAAGAGGCGCAGACCAACATTAAAAAGTACGAAGCGCAGCTTAACGAGGTTAAAAACAACCGCGAGTACGACGCGATCACAAAAGAGGTCGAGATCCAGGGCCTTGATATACAGGTGAGCGAGAAAAAGATCCGTGAGTATGGTTTCGAGATCGTAACCAAAACACAGGTTTACGAAAAAGCGCTTGCCGACCTTGAGACACGCAAAAGCGACCTGGATGTGAAGAAGGAAGAGTTAGGCACCATTACCGCCGAAACTGAAAAAGAAGAGAACGACCTGATCTCGCAGGCTGACAAGGCTAAAGGGAACATCGAAGAGCGTTTATTATTTGCTTACAACCGCCTGCGCAATAATGCAAAGAACGGCCTGGCAGTAGTGACTATCCAACGCGATTCGTGCTCGGGCTGCTTTAACCAGATCCCGCCTCAGCGCCAGTCTGACATCCGCCAGCGCAAAAAAGTTATTGTGTGCGAGCATTGTGGCCGTATATTGGTTGACGAGCACATGGCAATGGAAATTGAAGCTGAGCTGACATAAGCTTCGCCCACCCCCACCCCGTGTCCATAGGACTCCTTCGGAGAAGGGGGAGTAAAAATATCAGAAGGCCTCATAATGAGGCCTTTTTTGTTTATCTTGCTGGTGCAATCCCCCTACCCAATGAAAAAAATAATTTGCGCCCTCGGCCTTGCCCTGTTTTTATATGGCTGCGCTGGCGATCATAAGAAAGCTGCAAATGACAGTGGTAAAGTATCCATTAATAAAGTATGGGTATTTAAAAAGATAGATACCGCAAAATCAAACCTTAAAGGTTCCAGCTCATTTTGGATCGGTGATAACACTATCGACATGAGCAATAAGGATACCCTGCGCTACAGCACCATTGCCACTAACAATGGCTCAACGGTATACCCTTATAAAGTAAGCCGCAGTTACATTTTCCTGGCAGGTAAACAAACTTACCATATCGAAAAACTGACGGATAGCTTATTAGAGCTTTCGGCATTGTACCAGGTAAAGGAGCAAAGCGGCGAAAGCCATGAATCAACTGTGGTAATGATCTATAAAGCGCGGTAGGCCTTTTGTCAGCGATGAAAAAGCCACACATCACTTATTTATTATTCATCGTTTTCACCATTATCATAGGCTTGCTATCCCGGCACTATACATTTATTCCTTTATTTATTGGTGATGTACTTTGGGCTACGCTGGTTTACTTCCTGTTCAGATTTGTGTTTATTAATAAGCCTGTGAAAGCAATAGTGATCTATAGCTTGTTATTCAGCTATGCTATGGAGTTTAGCCAGCTATATACTGAGCCGTGGATAGAGCGGCTTAGGCAAACCTTGTTTGGTAAACTGGTATTGGGTTCGGTTTTTAACTGGGGGGACTTATTGTCGTATACCGTTGGGGTATTTATTGGGGTTTTGATTGAGGTGTTGGTTGTGAAAAAAATGAATGAGGGGTAAATCACCGCATGGTTAATATTGCATAGCGTACAAACCCCTCCCTGCCTACGCGCAATCCGGCGCACCCCTCCCCTGGGAGGGAATTCAAAAAAATCTCCCCAACACAAAGCACTTCATTTCTAGAATAAAGTCCCCTGCTTCCCTTTCTTTGGCACAAACAGGCTGTAATCAAACGGCGGCATTTCCCTGCCGGCCAGGAAGCGTTTACAGGCCAGCCTGAACATTTGGTGGATGGAATCGGCTATCGGGCCTTCGCCGCTCATGCGCCGGCCGAATTCGCTGTCGTTCAGTTTGCCTTCGTGGCATTCTTTTATCATATGCAAAACCTTTTCGGCGCGGTCGGGGTATGCTTTGTATATCCAGTCGGTAAATATTTCGGCAATGCTGCCATTCAGGCGTACTATGGTAAATCCGGCAGCCAGTGCGCCACGGTCGGCGGCGGCCTTTATTACATCGGGGATCTCGGTGCTGTTGAGGCCGGGTACTATCGGCGCAAGCATTAACCTTACGGGGACGCCTTTTGCCGATAGCTTTTCAATTACCGATAGCCTGCCGGTGGCCGTTACGGTACGCGGCTCCAGCTTTTGGCGCAGCTGCTCATTCAGCGAGTTGAGCGTTACGTTTACATGTACCAAATTCATGGAGGCCAGCTCGCTCAGTATGTCCAGGTCGCGCAGGATGACATTGTTTTTGGTGATGATACTTACCGGGTTACGGTATTCCAAAAACACCTCCAATAGCGAGCGGGTGATCTTTAGCTTACGTTCCAGCGGCTGATAGCAATCGGTATTGCCGGAAAGCAGGATGCCCACCGGCTCATAATTTTTTTTATCGAAATATTGCTTAAGCAATTCAGCGGCATTACGTTTTACGATAATCTTCCGCTCAAAATCCAACCCTGCGCTAAAGCCATAGTATTCGTGGCTATTCCTTGCATAGCAATACAAACAGCCATGCTCGCAACCCTGATAAGGGTTAATGGAAAACATATGGCTCAGATCGGGACTGTTTGATTCACTGACGATCTTTTTCGGGTTCTCCTCGAAGATCTGCGTGGTGGTATTTTCCAATAGCGGTTCATCCAACCCTTCTATATGATCGGTTACATACTTGGTTTTCAGAAATTTGTTGTGAACGTTTATTTGTGCGCCCCGGCCCTTAAAAAACTCCTCATTATCCGCATGTGCCATAATACAAATTTGCTAATATATTTAGCAAATTACAACTCTATCAGCTTATTTTTTATGGCATATAAAACCAGTCCTACGCGGCTTTTTATCTGTAATTTTTCAAATAGCTGGTCGCGGTAGCCATCAACGGTACGTGCGCTGATACACATTTGGTCGGCAATTTCTTTGTAGGTAAGCTCAGATCCGGCAAGTTTCAGGAATTCTAATTCGCGGGCGTTAAGTTTCACCGCCTGGCTTTGCTGGTGAAAATTATTGATGAGATGTTTGGTTACAAACTCCGGGTAGTAAACATCGCCTTCTGCCACCCGCTCCAATGCCTGCACAAACTCTGCCGGTTCGGCATCTTTCAGCAAGTAACCTTTAACACCTATTTTTACCATCTGCAGCACCTTTTCGGCATCCTCAAACATCGAGAGTACGATGATCTTTACATCGGGATAATTTTCGCGCACCCATTGGGCGGTTTCAATACCACCTTTTTTAGGCATGTTAATGTCCAGCAGCAAAATATCGGGTTTGAGCTTTGGGGTAAGCTTACGTGTAAGCTCTTCACCATCACCTGCCTCAAATAATATTTTATATTGCGGGAATTTGTTAATAAGCGAGGCTATGCCGCTCCTGAAAAGCCGGTGATCATCAACGAGAACGATCTGAAGGGGTATCATCGATATATGCTTGTTGTTTAAAAGGGTTTAGGGTTACCGTAATACAACAACCTGTGCCAGGCGAACTGCTAATTTCAGCAGAAGCGCCTATCAGGGCTGCCCTGCTTTGCATGTTTTTCAATCCCGAACCAACAGTACTTTCGTTATCAGGGGCAGAAAAGCCGGCACCGTCATCTTCGAGTGTTAAATTAAATAATAGTTCAGAATATTGCAAGGTGATTTTCAAATGTTTAGCGCCCGAATGTTTCAGGGTATTATTGAGCGCTTCCTGGAAGATCCGGAACAACACCAGCTCGCGCTCCTCGCCCAGCGCGTAAGGCTCGCCGGTGATGACCAGGTTAGCATTGATCAAACCGCTATTGCTGATCCGGGCCATTTCTATTTCGAGTGTTTTTACAAGTCCGAGTTGTGCAATGTGCTCAAAGCTCATGCTTTTTGAAAGGTTGCGCAAATCGTTTATCGTCTGCGCAACCAGCTCGCGGCTTTCGGTTATTTTATTTTTTGTGGCAGCATCTGCCTCTTCGATCATACCCAGGTTCAGCTTTACAAATGACAGTACCTGGGTAATATTGTCATGTATCTCGCGGCTGATGTTATTGAGCGTTTGCTCCTGAACTTCGATCTGTGTTTTCAGGAGCTCTTTTTGGAAAGTGGTTTTAAGGTGCTCTTTTTCTTCGATGTGGCGTTTTTTGCGTTTGTTGTATATGTAAACATATATCAATAAAAAAGCAGGGGCTATTAGAAAAATTAATGTGATAAGAATTATTCGAACTTCGATAGCCATTTTCTACATATAAAAGAATAAATCCAACAGCCGTATAATATTAATATGAGCGTATTTATTATATATGAATAATGTACAGCCTTATTATATTGCGGTTGCTTTAAAACGTTATAAAATACATTGCAAACAATATTCCCATAGTAAAAAAGCAATGTTCCGGTTACCCACCAAAATTCAGCAGAAAACTTAAGGTTAATATAAGTATCTTCCCTTAAGATAAGATAATAGTAATATAAGCAATGTATTATGAACAATACTGAGATAAATGAATTTGTTATTGAATTGTATTCAAATATCCCTTCTTTATTTATATAAAATAGTTCATACAAATAAAGAAGGGTAAAAACAATTACACTAATTATAGTTACGAGTCTGGTACTTATAAATCTTCCTAATATGTTGTCGAACATTAGTGTAAAAACACCCATTTGTAACAGCAACAGAATATTATAAACCCACGCATTCGAATTTACTGCTATTGAATGTTTATTAAACATGTTGATCATTGGGATGGTCCCAATTTCAACAAAGCAGGTAATAAAAAGCAGCAGAATAAGTGCCCTCCAACCAGGTTCTTTATCTTTATTTAGACAAATAACTGCCGTTATAAAACATATAACTTCTATTACGGTGTAAGGGGTAATATATTCATTCACTATTAAGAATTTAATAACCTGAGATTATTAGTTACAATTCAACGGGCATAAGCTGCCATTATCCTGACCCGGATATAATGGATTTAAATATTTATTCTTATCATACCATTTGGGATTTCTTGCTTCAGACTCTATGAAATAACTTTTAAGTGTTTGACAATCAAAATAATCCTGGTAAACTTTAGGGTTTCCGGGATAAATGTGCGTAGTAGTGATCACAAAACAAGCTCTTTTTGGAAAAGCAGCTTCATTTGATGCATGCCTGGCAAAGTAAATACGTATTCCGTCGCACCTGGAATCATCTGCCATTGCTTTTAGCATTTTCAGATCATACCATTCGGCATTAGTATGTACTTCATTAGCCGGTTGTGCCTGCCCGTAAGCTTTCACCATTGCTTCAGCGACGGCCCTTTTCAGATAGTGCGGATTTTTGTAATAGTTACAATTTATGGTATCATCTTTACAAGTGTCGCACAGGTAATATAGTGAAGCTCCCGGTGATTGAGCAGCATATACCAGCCCTCCCTTTAAACGGAGTTTAATAAGATCTGCGGTATCAGAATGTGTGTAATAATCATGATGAAAATCTGTTAAACTGCTATCTATAGTTGCCACGGCGAGCATTGTGATTGTTTGAGGAAATTTAGGGTCGATAGCAAAATAAAACCTTACCCCATCGGTAACATGCTTCAATTTATGTGCTATGCCATATGCATATTCATCTTCTAACAACTTAACCAGTTTTTTTAACGTGTCTTTTTTTACTAAAAAATTAAACATATCAGGTGTATACACAGATGAATGTTTTTGAAACGTATCTATCATGCCACGCGCGGTGGCCGAATCAATCCCATCTAGTGTAACCTGAACTTTACCGCCTTTTGTCTTTCCTGTAACCTGTGAAGAATCTTGACTATTACCTTGGTTACCGCCTTTGCAGGAATACAAGCAAGCTGATATTGATACTAATATTATGCCTGCCCAAAAATTTAATTTTTTCATGTGCTAATTGTTTAAGGGTTTGTTGCTAAAGTACAACCCGAAGCAGTCATTAACACCCCGTGTTTTCACGGTATTTTATCCGGGCAAAATATCTATAAGTCCCGTCATCTCCTCATTATCAAGGCGCCGTTGTTTCCTCAATTTTGGCTTAAGCGATCAATGGTTGACCGCTTACGGGTTACGCCGAAAACGGATTAGAGTAGGCAAAAATTATTATGGACACTTTTATTGTAGGTACTATCATTACGTCTTACCTGTCATGGAACGAATTTCAGAAACAATTAGACGATCACTCAGCCTGGGATGCAGCCAAATCGTTATGGGCGCCAGCGGATGGCAGAATTGTAAGTAACTCTGCTTTCAACAAGATAACAGGCAAAGCAAATGTACCCGATTACCGCGGCGTTTTTTTAAGGTGCAACAATGTTATCGATCCGGCGAATACTGCAATTATTCCTTATAACCAGGGTGATCCTGACGGCACCAGGAACAGGGACAGCTACCAGGCAGATGTTTTTCAAAATCACGCGCACACGTTTGAAAACTGGGTTCAATATGCCGATGGCGGCCATGGTTTTGTGGGCGGCGGTTTTGGCTCAAATTCTGGCGCAGGCGCAAATCCTATTGGCAGCTCAGCCGCCGGAGGTAACGAGACCAGGCCTAAAAACTACGCTGTATATTATTATATCAGGATCAATTGATCATGAACGCTTCAGAACTCACGCTGAATTTGCTGCTGGGCGGCTTGTTCGGCATTTTGGGCCAGGGGATACGCATTGTGGTAGGATTGAAAAAACTGAACGACAGCAATAGCGCAGCTACGGCAGCCGGCCAGCAAAAAGACGATTTTAGCAGCTCACGGCTATTAGTAAGCATTTTCATCGGTTTCGTAGCCGGGGCATTGGCTATGCTGGTTTCTTGCTTTACCGATACCGATACGCCCAAAAAGATCACGCTGCAGCTGGCAATTGGCATAATAGCAGGCGGCTATTCGGGTGTGGATTTTATTGAGGGTATTTTTAATAAATACATACCTAAAACCACCCCTGCAAATGGCCAGCCTGTCGGTGGCGGGTAAAGGAACGACCTGCCCTTTGAAAGGAATGTTATAGAAATTATAAGCCCTTATTTGAAACCGGCACCGTGGATATAAACCTGGAACGATTGTGATACCTATTATAAAGACATGCTTTCCGGCGTCGATAGTTGGTTCATCTATATATTTATTAGCTGTATATTTTAAAAATAGCTAAACAGTAACGTAACAGTTATGTTAACTCCATATGCGCCGCTTCCTACAACGACTGCTTACCAAGCCTGTCATTACTTTAGCCAATAAATGGTCATCACGCCCTGATAAACGACGGGTTGATCACGCCCTTTCAGACCTATACCTTAATATCACGACCAATCCCGGTAAAAGGGGGTTGGTTTTTTCGTTTGATAAAAATAAAGATAAGTTCATCGTTTTCTCCGATCTGCATAAAGGCGCCCGCGATGGCGCTGACATTTTTGCCAAAGCCGCCAAAAATTATCTTGCGGCGCTGGATCATTATAATAATAAAAACTTTACCTACATCTGCCTGGGCGACAGCGAAGAGCTTTGGGAAAACCTGTTCCTCACCGTAAAGAAGCACAATAAGGCCACGTTTCAGAAGGAAAAACTCTTTATTGACCGTAAGGCCTTTGTTAAAGTATTTGGCAATCATGACCTGTATTGGGATAATAGTCCGCTTGCTCCGTTGGGTTTGATGCAATTGTATGGCAAAAGCATAAAGATATATGAAGGCATCATCCTGCAAACGCTGGTGAACAACCAAACACTCGCTATTTACATGACGCACGGTCACCAGGGCGACCTGCAAAGCGATGGCAACTGGTTCAGTAAATGGTTTGTGTCGAATGTGTGGGCGCCGTTCCAGGCTTATTTGTATATCAACCCGAATACGCCATCAACCAATGATGAGCTGAAGACCGCGCATAATAAGATGATGTACCAATGGAGCTCGAAGCGGAAGAATACTTTGCTCATTACCGGGCATACGCACCAGCCGGTGTTTAAATCGTTCACGCATATCGAGATGTTGTACAATTCGCTGGAAGAAGCAAAAAAAAATAAAGACTTAAAACGTATTAACGAACTGCAGGGCCAGATAGACGTGCTGCATAGAAAGGGCGATAAAATGCCTGATTTCAGCGGCTACCTGGACACTTATTTTAACAGTGGCTGTTGCTGTTTTGACGATGGCGATATGACGGGGATCGAGATTGAGGATGGCTGCATCCGGCTGATTAAATGGCAGTATGGCAACGGTGATGAGAGCGAAAGGGTGGTTTTGGAAGAGAGTAAATTGGAGGATTTGAAACTTTAGTGATTGGTGATCTGTGATTGGTGATTAGGAAATATTTTGGTGAGAAGAGCGGTGTCATGGTGAGTCTGTCGAACCATAGTGCGTAAAGGCCTTTGCCCGCGTCCTTCGACAAGCTCAGGATGACAGCCGCACGATATGCATCAGGGAAATCCTTTAATCCGATGAATCATGGTTCAGACAATTTGCGTTAGGGATTGCAGCGGGTACCGGCCTGGCGCTTAAGGCCTGCGGGCGTATGAGCGGAAAGCCCGGGCCGCAGGCAACGCCCTGTGTTAGAGATTAGAGATCAGTGATTAGAGGTTAGGGGAATGTTTACTTACAATTCCTGCATTTGCAATTCGTTTATCAAAATCTCCGTACCCCAGCACATTATCTTTAAACAACACGCCAATCCGGTAAACGATCATTAATAGCGCGGGTATGCCCAGCCAGTGTGCGTGCCATGATGCTTTTAGATTGCCGTGCAGCAGCCATGCTATGGAATGCCCTATGCCGCAGCCGGGGCACCAGGTAAAGCCCATGAGCCTGAACGGGCAGAGGATATAATGCGTTGGCCCTGCCGGGTTGCTTACACCCAATGCGATGAGCGCAGCTACCCAGAAGATTAGCTCAGAATATTTACGGAAAAGCTTTTTAATCAACCTTGTTTGATTTGGTGTGCAGTATTAAAGATACGGCGAGCGCACTTAAAATGCCAATCAATAATGCGCCGAACAGGCGTCCGGAGAAATCGCTCAGGTTGTTGGCCTTTTCGATATAGCTGATATATAATACGCCAAGGAAACCGGCTATTACGCCGCCAAGGATCAATATTTTAAAGCATTGGATGAGCGCTTCGAGGAAGCCCATATTGCCGCCGAGGTCTCTGTCGCGGTATATTTTTACGCCTACAAAAAGTACTACGATGGGGATGATGCATGAAACGTATTCAAAAGGGGAAACCTGGTCGCCGGTAAGATCATAACCTGCAAGATGCATAATGAACAACCATAAGCCGCTCAGTACGCCGATAACGATGCCGGTAATAAATGCGTTTTTCATTTTCAGAGATATTTGGTAAATAATTGTATAATAAAGATACGTTGATTATCACTAAAAAGTTATTTCTGTGTGATATTGTTTTATATATGTTTGAGAATTTGGATAGTGTCTCAGTTTTAATTTAACTTATTTTTGATGTACTGTTACATTTCAGTTTAGCACCGCATGGATACCACTTTTTATTTATCCTTATTTCAGCAAGCTATTGATAAACTTGACAAAAGACTATTGAATCAAAAGCAATTGCAAGTGGAAACTGGTGTTTGGTTAGATTCCGTGGTTTTAAGATTACAAAAACAGCATTGGGCAAATAATCCGGATGCAAAACCGCAAACAGGCCCTGCGATTTTTTTTTCTATCTGGATTAGTAATGCCGGTATCAAAGAGCATAAATTATTTTACAACATCCATGCACTAAAGCTAAGAAAGCTTAATGGCTATGCTATAACCAGTAGAAAATTTGCTGACGGCTTTAGAGAACAGTTTAAAAGTCATGAACACAATTGGCCAAACGTTAGTATGAAATTCGGGCCGCTAACTTTGATGCAGGGATGGAAAATAATTAATTTAGATTTTCCCATAGAAGATATTTTAGAGATTGCCAACAAGTTTATCGAAATTGATATTTTAATCGAAAACCTGCTCATAAATGGAAAAGCTAAGTCAAATTCAAACTGAGACACTACCAGGATTTATGCTGATGCCAGCATTACGCATGGTTTTCGTATCTTTGCCGGAGTTTTGAATATTCGCGACATATTAGAGCGTTACAAGGCTGATGAACGTGTAAAAGCGCTGGCAAATGCGCTTAATGCATCAAAAAACCCAAGGGTTCAGCTTCGTGGACTTGTCGGATCGGGTGATTCGGCCATGGCGGTAGCTTTGTATTTTTTGCAGCACCAGCATATGATCTTCGTGCTGCCCGAACGCGAGGAAGCCGGCTATTTCCAGGCAGATTTGGAGAACCTTACCGGTAAGGAAGTATTGCTTTTCCCATCCTCCTACCGCAAACCATTTGAATTTACGCAACCCGACAGCAGCAATGTTTTGGCCCGCGCCGAAGTATTGAACGAGCTGAACCACGCTACGGAATACGGTCAGCTGATTGTTACCTACCCCGAGGCTTTGGCCGAAAAGGTGATAGACCGCTCATCGCTTGAAAAGAATACCCTTGAAATTGCCGTTAACAATAAGCTCAGCATCGATTTCATCAACGAGTTTTTGGTGGAATATGATTTCGACCGGGTTGATTTTGTGTACGAGCCCGGGCAGTTCAGCGTTCGCGGCGGGATAGTGGATATTTTCTCCTTTTCGCATAACCTGCCTTACCGCGTGGAGTTTTTCGGCGACCTGATCGAGTCCATCCGAACCTTTGAGATAGAAAGCCAGCTTTCGGTTGAGCAGGTGAAGAGCATTACCATTGTGCCTAACGTGCAATCAAAATTTTTAACGGAGAACAATATTTCCTTACTGGAATATGTTGACCCCGGCACGCAGGTTTGGATAAAGGATGTGCAGTTTACGTTTGACATTATACAGGATGGCCACAAAAAAGCCACGCAGTTGTGGAAGGCGCTTTCGCAGGACGACAAGAATAAGAACCCGGATTGGATAGACCCGAAGTTCAGCTTTACGGATGAAAAACTGATCTCCTCGCAATTAAGCGACTTCCCGATAGTGGAATTTGGCAAGCAGTTCTTTTACAACCCGGATGCAACGGTGAATTTTGATATGCGTCCGCAACCGTCGTTCAATAAAGATTTCAGCCTGCTCATCCACAACTTTAAAAATAACGAAGCCGAGAAGATAGAGAACTTTATACTGACGGATTCGGCGCGGCAGATAGAACGGCTTTACGCGATACTGGACGACCTGGATAAAACTGTAAAGTTCACGCCGGTAAGCATATCGATTCGCGAGGGATTTGTGGACAGGGAGCAGAAGATCGCTTGCTATACCGATCATCAGATCTTCGACCGTTATTATAAATATAAGCTCAAAAAAGGCTATCAACGCTCGCAGGCCATTACATTGAAGGAATTGCGTGAGCTGAAGCCGGGCGATTACGTAACGCACATCGACCACGGCATCGGCAAATATGCCGGGCTGGAAAAGGTGGATGTGAACGGCAAGCTGCAGGAAATGATAAGGCTGACCTATGCCGATAACGACCTGCTGTATGTGAACATCAATTCGCTTAACCGCATCTCCAAATACAGCGGCAAGGAAGGCACCGTGCCGAAGATGAACAAGCTGGGTACCGATACCTGGGAGCGCCTGAAGAAAACCACAAAAAAAAAAGTTAAAGACATTGCCCGCGACCTGATCAAGCTTTATGCTGTGCGCAAGTCGAAAGAAGGCAATCCGTTCTCGCCCGATAGTTACCTGCAAACCGAGCTGGAAGCCTCGTTCATTTACGAGGATACGCCGGACCAGGAAAAAGCAACCGCCGATCTGAAACGCGACATGGAATCGCCGCACCCGATGGACCGCCTGATTTGCGGCGACGTTGGGTTCGGCAAAACCGAAGTGGCCATCCGCGCGGCGTTTAAAGCCGTTGCCGACAGCAAGCAGGTGGCGATATTGGTGCCGACCACCATTCTTGCAGCCCAGCATTATAAAACGTTCAGCGATCGCCTGAAGGGCTTTCCCTGCAACATTGATTATGTGAACCGGTTTAAATCCAGCGCGCAGATCAAGAACACGCTGGAGAAACTGAAGGATGGCAAGGTTGATATCATTATTGGTACGCACCGTTTGGTGAGCAAGGACGTGAAGTTTAAAGACCTCGGCCTGATGATCATCGACGAGGAGCAGAAGTTTGGCGTGGCCACAAAGGAAAAGCTGAAACAGATGCGCGCCAATGTGGATACGCTTACGCTTACCGCAACGCCTATCCCGCGTACGCTGCACTTTAGTCTGATGGGCGCACGTGATCTTTCCATCATTTCCACCCCGCCGCCAAACCGGCAGCCGGTAGTTACCGAGCTGCATGTGTTTAACGACAAGTTGATTAAAGAAGCCGTAGAGTTTGAGATCAATCGCGACGGGCAGGTTTTCTTTATCCATAACCGGGTGCATGACCTGCCGCAATTGGGCGGCATGATCCATAAGCTGGTGCCGAAGGCGCGCGTGGGTATAGCGCACGGTCAGCTGGAAGGCGATGCGCTGGAGGATGTGATGCTGAAATTTGTGAACGGTGAATACGATGTGCTGGTGGCCACTACCATTATCGAGGCCGGTTTGGATATCCCGAACGCCAACACCATTATCATTAACCACGCGCACATGTTTGGCCTGAGCGACCTGCACCAGATGCGCGGCAGGGTGGGGAGGAGCAATAAGAAGGCATATTGTTATTTGCTGAGTCCGCCGTTATCTACCCTCACCAACGAGGCCCGCAAGCGCCTGAGCGCCATTGAAGAGTTCAGCGACCTGGGCAGCGGCTTTAATGTGGCCATGCGTGATTTGGACATCCGCGGCAGCGGTAACCTGCTGGGCGCCGAGCAAAGCGGTTTTATTGCCGAGATAGGCTTTGAGATGTATCACAAGATACTGGACGAAGCCATACAGGAACTGAAGGACGAAGAGTTCAGCGATGTGTTTGCCGAGGAAAAACCGCGGCCGTTCATCAGCTTTACACAAATAGATACCGACATGGAAATACTCATCCCCAATGAGTATGTGACCAGTCTGAGTGAACGTTATAACCTGTATGCCGAAATCTCCAAGCTGGAAAACGAAGCCGAGCTGCTGGCTTTTGAACAACAACTGCACGACCGCTTCGGCCCCATTCCCCGCCAGGTGAACGACCTGCTGAACACCATCCGCCTGCAATGGCTGGGCAAAGCGATAGGTTTTGAAAAGATCTCGCTTAAAAAAGGCGTGCTGCGCGGGTACTTTATCACCAACCAGCAATCGGCCTATTTTGAAACGCCGGTTTTCAGGCAGGTGCTCTCATTTGTGCAGGCTAATCCGCGACGGACCAATCTGAAGGAAGTGAAAAACACTTTACGATTGAGTATTGATGGGGTGAGGGATATTGATGAGGCGATGGAGTTGCTGGGTGGGATTTTGGAGCCGGTTGGGGTGTCTTGATTGCGGATTTAGTTTTGCTCCCGCAAGCGCAATGTCATTAAGTTAAGGACTTTATGTTAACGAAAATGGCCGAAATGTCGCTTTCCAACCCATCGCGCTCCGTTTACCCACCCCGACTTCGCTAAGCCGCTTGTCGGCCCTCCCTTTGCTTCGCACAAGGAGGGCAAGCACATTTTCCTTAACCTAATGACATTGCGCTTGCGGGAGCGAGGGCATCGCTACAGATCCGTATTAATCAATGTTTCCTATATAGATACCGGTCACAACCGGGCAATCGTCGAAATTTCTAACTTTAGACAGCTGGGGTGATACTCAATCTGACGGTAATATTTTTTCCCAATATTTTAAGTCATTGTGAAAATAAATTCCGGAATTGTTAGATACCATACCTGCGAGAAACGTTGTCTTTCTGTCAACCGTTTTATCTTCCAAGTATCCTTGTTTATAAACCATTGGTAGTACTAACTGTGTTGTTAGTGATATACCGTAAAGTTTTGCGGGTGCCCATCCCCGGCACTGTTTCATTGCATTTATTATTGCATTTTTTATTTCAGCAGGAACAATGCCCAATACATCGTAATGGCTCATGCTCCCATCCTTTCCAACAATAAAGGACATATGCATCGTATCTATCAATAATTTTTCATCTTTAGATTCTTCCGACAATTTTAAATGACGTCTAACTGATTGAATAAATGATGATGCCCTGCCTTTGGCACCTGCACTTATAAATGATTCAGTGAATGGATATTTAATACCAAGTTTATCGAGCCCGTAACTATTAATCATTATATCATTTTTATAATCGAGAACACAACCTATTGAATCAGGCCATTGGGCCTTTTGCCGCCATTCGCCCTCACGTTTTCCATTTACTACCGGCCCTTGCACAATAATATTTTTGTATTGTTTGTCGTATTCTACCCATTGTCCATTTCCGCTGCCACACACTTGATTTCCATTTGTATCATAACAATCTATCCTTTTTAAACCATTGTATGAATTAATCACATATTGATATAGCTTTCCTGAAGGGAAAAAAAGATATTCATCGCCGTGCTGAGTTTCATTGAGGTAGTTAATTATGGTTTCTTTCCTTCCATCAGGATAGTAAGTAGCACATGTACCGTCAGGCCTGATATTAGAGTCTCTTATAAAAATAGTATCCTCGGGTATAATCTTTCCTATAAGTTTTATTTTTCCATTCGGGTAGTATTCCTGCACATTAAATCTTTTATCCCCGTCGGATGGCGGCAACAAAACCCTAAAGAAATCAGCCCCATCAAGTGATTGAATACGGTTTGCGTAAGGATTACTTCTATTTAAATAATCACCGGACGCGTATTTAAAATAATAGATAGCTAAATACTTTTCCTGTCCAAACGCACTAGCTATGAACATAAAATTTAAGGCGAGTAATAAAATGTGTCTTGATTTAAGTCGATTATTCACGATCATCATTTGCGAAAAGGTTTCATACATCTAATATAATAAAAATCCTAAATTCATTGCAACCAATCACCCCCCCCGCATCATAACCAATGCAACCCATGACGCTCGAAGAACAAAAAGCCCTGATCATTCAATGTCACCGCGATCCGCAGGCGTTCGGGAGGGTGTTTAATGTGTGGTGCCCGGCTACAAAGCCACTATTGTTCTCAAAATGGTTTATTGATCAATCACTTGTTGGTGACAACACCAACAAGGGCATCGAGATAGGATTTTGGAGCCGGTCGGGGGGTATAGTTTATAGCTCCGGCACAAATTCTTTGTAATCGACATGCGACCCGAAGTAAGTATGCATGTCTGCTGGTTGCCCGATCTCATTCGTAATTCCATTTGGCATCTCTACCTGAGGCGCACCGGCGTAATATCCGGTACTATAAGTTAAAGGGCAGGTAATAATAGTTCTGACTGGTACGCCATAATACCTGACCGGATGCCAGTCTTTGCATTGTTTTACTGCAGCTATCACCGCTTCACTAACCTTTACATCCACATCCCCAACTACACTTATGTTTGTCAATGTGCCATCATTTTCTATCGTAAATGATACATGCATGGTATCTATTGAGATTTTTTTGCCTTTTTCATCGCGGGGCCATTTTAAATTTGCCCGCACATCTTTTACAAAAGCAACAGGGCCGCCAATATTTTCTTCACCAATTCTATAGCTGTATTTGTAGGCATAATACCCTTCCCTTTCTATAATATATTTAAATGCGTATGCTTTACCATCTTTATCATAACCCATACGATCGTAAAGCACACCCTTTTTATAGGTATAAGAATATTTTATCGAATCGCTTCTATAGGTATTACCATGCCATACGCCATCCTGGTAACCATTCCTGATGGTCCCCTGGCATATAACCTGACCGAAATCATCATTATAAAAACTCCATAACCCATTACCATCCTTGCAGGTAGGCGTTCCGTTTTTATCGTAATACTCCCAGTAAAGATTATTTTTCA
>Ga0206937_10065_pt2 | contig 17170 bp, 13 predicted proteins | sample Alteio_BWOrgHeat_11_FD_152923 | JGI IMG/M metagenome (GOLD analysis project Ga0206937, IMG submission 152923) | Enriched cells from forest soil in Barre Woods Harvard Forest LTER site, Petersham, Massachusetts, United States -... | ecosystem: Environmental > Terrestrial > Soil > Temperate forest >... | reverse complement strand
CGCTCCAGCGAGAGGAATGCTCCGTGCATCAATCCCCAGATCACAAAATTCCAGCTTGCCCCATGCCAGAGACCGCAGAGGAAGAAAACCACGAGCAGGTTGAAATAGACCCGCCATTGCGGGACGCGATTGCCCCCCAGCGGAATATAAAGGTAATCGCGAAACCAGGTGGACAGCGAAATGTGCCATCTTCTCCAGAACTCCTGGATCGATCGCGAAATATACGGGTAGTTGAAATTCTCGACAAACTTGAACCCGAACATCTGCCCCAACCCGATCGCCATGTCGGAGTATCCGGAAAAATCGAAATAAATCTGCAGGGTGTAGTAAATCGCCCCCATCCAGGCCACCCCGGGCGTGAGACTTACAGGTCGCATCGCAAAGATCTGGTCCGCTTGTATCGCCAGCACATTGGCAATGAGTATTTTTTTGGAAAGGCCAATCACGAACCGCCTTACGCCATAATCAAAGGCCAGGAGGGTTTCCTTGCGCTCATTGATCTGGTCCGCAATGTCCTGGTACCGGATGATCGGTCCCGCAACAAGCTGCGGAAACAGGGACTCATATAATGCGAAGTTAAGCAGATTCCTCTGCACACGCGCATTTCCACGGTAAACGTCCACCACGTACGAGATCGCATGGAACGTGAAAAATGAAATACCGATCGGCAGATGCATTTCCTTCGCCTGCACGGGCGCATAGTGGAGCGCCGTCAGGATTCCATTCACGCTATTGACGAGAAAGCCTTTGTATTTGAAAAGGATGAGCAACCCGACATTGGCCGTCAGGCAGGCAGTCAGTATCCATCTCACTCTCTTCTGTCTACGGAACCGTTCCACGAGAAGCCCGAAACAATAGTTCATTGCCATCGATCCCATCAGCACAAAAGTGAATGTCATTTCACCCCAGGCGTAAAAAATCAGGCTCACCGCCAGGAGCCATGCATTGCGCAACCGCCGGGGCAGGACAAAGTAAACCGCTAGGACAACAGGCAGAAAAATGAAAATGAAGATTGTTGAACTGAAAACCATCGCAATTAAAACACCTCCTGGATCCCGATAAACGGGACGAGTAAAAGCTCTTCTATACGGAAATGGAAAAATAGAAAAGAAGATCGGTTAATAAACGAAATGCTCGTCGCACAGGCCAAGTGGCTGCCGCAATACAAAAAGCACATCCCCGCCGCAAAACAGCGCCTCGCCGACCACGTCAAAAACGGCACCCGCGTCCTGTTGAAAACAGGCCATGGCGCAGCCCGCCTCGAGACAAAATCCGTCGCCCAGATGACCGCCGACAAAGCCGACGCCCGCAAAAACGCCGGCGCCGCCGACAAAGCCCACATCGGCAAGAAAAAATAACGCAAAGTCATAGAGCGCGCCATGCGTTCCACGACGATCCTAAAAGAATTACAGCAGCCGAGGCACGAGCGATACCCCAGAGATCGTAAAAAAATGATGGCTGCGATCCTTTCAGGATCGGTTCGTATTGATATGTTTTCCGGGAGTGTTTCCCACCCAGGCTGGATCAACCGCAAGGCTGATGTGGCTGCGATGGCTTTGCCATCGGGATTTACGCACTCCAAGGATCAGGAGACATGGAATTTCTCCAAAAACTTTCCTCCCATTATTCGAATAAAAGGACCTTCGCCTCCCTGCCAATTTTTTCCCCACGGGCACGGAGCAACTGCAGCGCGATAACCAATAAGCAGCAAACGGCCATCGTCCAATATGTCACCAACACCTAGGTCAAAGCATGGAAAAATATGGTCTGAATCGACATAAGCCAATTGGGTAATAAACCCTGCCATCTGCTCCTCCGGCACAGGTTCGGTCTTTGATCCCATATTTTGATAACAGTAATGCCTGACGAACTGCTTGCTGACCCGCTTCTCGGCCTCCTGAATGGCGGTCTCAATCGCTTCCTCCACGTGTTTCTTGAATTCTTCGCGAGTCACGACTGCGAATCTATTCTTTTCAGGGTAATTAGACAATGGCTCCCGAAAAACAAAAAAAGCCGGCGCTGTTTCCAGTGCCGGCCTTTGATTGGTTGATCAGAATTACTGCCTGATGCCGCCTGTTAAGGCTTAACAGGCGATGGCGATGCGGTGGTGTCCGAATCCTGATTATGATGATGGTGGTGATGATGATGGCACTGGCCAGTAGTTTGCGAGTCGCCGGCTGCCAGTGATGGCGAAGGTGCGGTATCCGCAAGAAGCGCCGCAGGGGCGCCGAGCAGGAGGACTGCGGCCGCTAATGAGAGGGAGAGGGATTTATGTTTCATGCACGAATAAACCCCGGAGCCGGGCGGTAGTTGCAGAAAATTTTGAAATAAATTTACTCGATATCGTCGGCGGCTCTCTTTTTGGAGACGAGGCCGCGGAGTTTGCCGTGGATGAAGGCGTCGATGTCGCCATCCATGACGCCCTGGATATTGCTGCTTTCAACCCCGGTGCGGTGGTCCTTGATCATCTGGTAGGGCTGGAAGACGTAACTGCGGATCTGGCTGCCCCAGGCGATGTCGCCTTTTTCGCCGTACTGGCGGTCGAGCTCGGCGCTCTTTTTGTCCTGCTCCATCTTGTAGAGTTTTGCCATGAGCATCTTCATCGCGAGCTCGCGGTTGCGCAACTGGCTGCGTTCGGCCTGGCAGGCGACCACGATGCCCGTGGGCTTGTGGACGATGCGGACTGCGGTTTCCACTTTGTTCACGTTCTGCCCGCCCTTGCCGCCGCTGCGGAAGGTATCGAACTCGATGTCGGCGGGGTTGATCGTGATCGGGGCGTCGTCCGGCATTTCCGGCACCACATCGACGCTGGCGAAGGAGGTGTGGCGGCGTTTGTTTGAGTCGAATGGCGAGATGCGGACGAGCCGGTGGACGCCGACCTCGGTCTGCAAATAACCGTAGGCGTAGTCGCCACTCACCTTGAAAGTCGCGGACTTGATGCCGGCTTCGTCTCCGAGTTGGATATCCACGGTCTGGCTGGTGAAGCCGTGGCGCTCGATCCAGCGCTGGTACATGCGCAGGAGCATATCGGCCCAGTCGCAGGATTCCGTGCCTCCGGCCCCGGAGTGGATGGTCACGAAGGCGTTTGAGCGATCATGCTCGCCGCCGAGGAGACAGTGGAGTTCCAGATCGTCGGTGTTTTTGACGGTGCTGGCGTATTCACCTTCCAGTTCTTTTGCCGCGGAGGCCTGGGCGGTGGAATCGGGTTCCTCAAGCGTGAGGGTTTTGAGCGTGTCGAGGTCATCCACCTGCCGCTCCAGGGCGACCAGGGGATTGATCTTGTTGCGGAGCTGGGAAACCTCCTCGACCTGCTGCTGCGCCCGCTCCCGGTTTGACCAGAAATCCGGGGCGGACATGAGGGCCTCGAGCTCTACGAGACGGGCTTGAAGTTTAGGGACGTCAAAGATACCTCCGCAGTGCGCCGACGCGGGTCTTCAACGATTCGGTATCAATGGCTTGGAGGTCAATGGACATGGAAGTGGTTTAATTTTAAAATGGGGATTATGCAAGCGGCGGGATGAAGGTCGCTCAAAAGCAGGTTTTGAATTTAAACGCAAAGGGCGCTAAGAGCGCAAAGAAAAGAAGATTCAGAAACGAACTTCCAACGTCCAACATTGAATGAAGCATTTTTCCAATTCGAGTCCCGAAGGACAGACAAGATTTATTGAAATTTATTTTGACAAGCAATGAGCATATCGTTATTAAACGATCATGTTCGCTCATGAACGCCATCGCTCCATTTCCAATCTGCTCGCCCGCAAACAACGGGTCACGGTGGCTGATTTGCAAAAGGCGCTGAAGATTTCCCCGGCCACATTGCGCCGCGACCTGGCCGAGATGGAGAAGGAGGGGCAACTGCTCCGGGTGCATGGCGGGGTGCTGCACCCGAATGCGATGCGAAACGAGCCTTCGTTCCGGCACAAGAAAGGCGAGGCGTTCGCGGAGAAGCGGGCGATGGCACGCGCCGCTGCGGAACTGGCGGGCGATAGCGGAACGGTTTTCATCGATGCGGGAACGACGTGCATGGAGATTGCGCGGCTGCTTCTGCCGAGGCGGGAGATCAAGATCATCACCAATTCCATCCCGGTGCTTTTTGAGGCGTGGCGGATCGGGGCGAACGTGGTGGCCGTGGGTGGGGAATTGCGGACGATCAGCGGCGCACTCACCGGCGCGGGGGCGATGGAATGGGCAGGGAATCTCCATGCGGACATGGCATTCATAGGCGCATCGGGAGCGGACCCGGAAGGCGTCTCCACCACGGAGACCAGCGAGGCGATGGTGAAGCAAATTTTTGTGGCGCGGAGACGGAAGTGCATCCTCCTGGCGGATGCGCGGAAATGGAACCACCCGGCCACGGTGCGATTCGCACACTGGGGGGAAATCGACACGTGGGTGACTTCCACCCTGCTCTCCCCCGCCGATGCGAGAACGGTGGAAGAACTCGGGACGAAAGTCCTGCGTGTAGCCCCCGAGGAATAATAAGCCCGCAGATTTTAAAATTATGAAAACATACCGACTCAACCGACTCTTCAACCCCAAGTCCGGCCGCTGTTTCGACGTGGCGATCGACCATGGATTTTTCAACCAGCCGGGATTTCTCACCGGCATCGAAAATATCGCGAAGGCGGTGGAGACGCTGGTGAAGGCGGGTCCGGACGCGATCCAATTGACGATCGGCCAGGCGCGGCATTTGCAAAGCATCCCCGGCAAACAAAAGCCAGCTCTGGTGCTGCGCACGGACGTGGCAAATGTGTACGGCAAGGAGCTTCCGTCGGTGGCTTTCACGCGGATGATCGAGAACGCGGCGCTGCAAGCTGTGCAGGTGGATGCGGCATGCATGTGCGTGAATCTTTTCCAAATCCCGGGCGCTCCGGGCGTGACGGACCAGTGCATCGAAAACATCATCCGGCTGAAGCATGAGAGCGACAAATACCAGATGCCGATGATGGTGGAGCCGCTGGTGTTCCAGCCGAATTCCAAGGAAGGCGGCTACATGGTGGATGGCGATCCGGTGAAGATCCAGCACCTGGTGCGGCAGGCAGTGGAGCTGGGCGCGGATGTAATCAAGGCCGATCCTACCTCCGATGCAAAGCTTTACAACAAAATCATCGAAGCGGCATGCGGAATCCCCGTGCTGGTGCGCGGAGGTGGAAAGGCGCCGGACGACGAGATCCTGGCGCGCACGGAGGAGTTGATCAAGCAAGGGGCTTCGGGAATCGTGTATGGGCGGAATGTGATCCAGCACCAGAACCCGGCGGGCATTACCAATGCACTGATGGCGATCGTGCATGACGGGGCGACGACGGCGGAAGCAGGGAGGTTCTTGAAATGAGCGCGAATACGGTGCGGATAGGAATCATCGGCGGCGGGCTCATGGGACGCGAAGTCGCCTCGGCGCTCGGGCGGTGGTTTGTGCTGCAGGATTTTCCCGTGCGTGCGGAATTGACGGCGGTGTGCGATTTGAACGAGACGGCGCGCGAGTGGTTCCGGCAGATCCCGACGGTGAAGCTGCTGACGGCGGACCATAAGGAATTGCTGCGGTCGCCGGATGTGGATGTGGTCTATGTGGCGGTGCCGCATCATTTGCATGAGGCGCTTTATCTCGATGTGTTGAACGCGGGGAAGGATCTGCTCGCGGAGAAACCGTTCGGCATTGACTTGAAGGCGGCGCGAGCGATTGCGGATGCGGCGGAGAAAAGCGGGCGGTTTGTGCGTTGCTCGTCGGAGTTTCCGTTTCTGCCGGGAGCGCTGCGTGCTTTCCAGGCGGCGAAGGCGGGGACTTTCGGCCGGCTGCTGGAGATCCGCTCGGGCTTCCACCACTCCAGCGATCTCGACCCGGCAAAACCGGTGAACTGGAAGCGGCAGGTGAAATTTTGCGGGGAGATCGGCGTGATGGGTGATCTCGGCATGCACACGGTGCATCTGCCATTCCGGCTCGGGTGGACGCCGCTGCGCGTGTATGCGCAATTGCAAAAAATCTACACCGAGCGGCCTGATGGCAAAGGCGGCATGGCGCCGTGCGACACGTGGGACAATGCGCTGCTGCACTGCGACGTGGAGATCGGCGGGCGGGAAGTGCCTATGAGGCTGGAGACCAAGCGCCTCGCGCCGGGGGAGACGAACACATGGTTTTTCGAGGCGCTCGGGACGGATGGCGGCGTGCGTTTTTCCACGAAGGAGCCGAAGACGCTGTGGACATTTGCGCGTGGGAAGGAACAGACGTGGCAGCGGACGGACCTGGGTTTCACCAGCGTGTTCCCGACGATCACGGGCGGGATTTTTGAGGCGGGATTTCCGGATTGTTTCCTGCAAATGTGGGCGGCGTTCCTCGCGGAGCGTGCGGGCGCGCTGGGGGAACGCTTTGGTTGCGTGACGCCTGCGGAGGCTGTGCGGAGCCACACGCTTTTCAAGGCGGCGCTTGAATCGCACCAGAGCCGGAGCGCGGTGGAACTGAAATTATGAAACGCAGCGACATTAACAAAATCATACGCGAAGCGCAGAAGTGTTTTGCGGACCATGGATGGACATTGCCGCCGCATCCGCGCTGGGATGTTACCGACTTCGGATTGGGAGATCACCATAGGTACGGGCTCGTGCTGGTGAATCTTGCGGAGGAAACGGAGTATTGCGAAAAGCTTATGTATGCGCAAAAAGGAATGACGACTCCCGCACATGCCCACAAGAAAAAGAAAGAGGACATCATCTCGCGCTGGGGTGAGCTGTGCGTGCAGGTGTGGGCGGCCGAGCCTTCAAAAAGCACCGGACAAAAATTCCGCCTGAATGTGAACAACGCATGGCGCGAAGTCACGAGCGGCGATGTAATCGTGTTGCAAGCCGGTGAACGGGTGCGCCTAACGCCGGGGATTTACCATGAGTTTTATCCCGGCTCGGAGGAGTGCATCATCGGCGAGGTTTCAACGGCCAACGATGATCTGCATGACAATTTTTTTGTGAATCCGGATGTCGGGCGTTATCCCGGCATCGAGGAAGATGAGGCGCCGCTGTTGCGGTTGTTGAGCGAGAGCGGGGTTGTTTAAACAGTACTTTTAGATGCGAACATCCCCTCGCCCATCCGCAATCTCATCGCCGCGCCGCTCGGGAATCCTCGCCGGGGGAAACTGGATCGTGGACAAGCTGAAGGTGATCGACACGTATCCCACGCAGGATGCGCTGGCGAATATCCTCAGCGAATCGGCGGGCAATGGCGGATCGCCATTCAATATCCTCGTCGATCTAGCGAAACTCGGCGCTTCGTTTCCACTCAACGGCATCGGGCTTGTTGGCGACGATGCCGATGGCACATGGATGCGCGAGGTTTGCGCGCAGCACGGGATCGGCACGGACCAGCTTCACACGCATGCGACGGCGCATACCTCCTATACCGATGTGATGACGGTGAAAAGCACGGGCAGGCGGACTTTTTTCCACCAGCGCGGGGCAAATGCGTTCCTGGCACCAGGGCATTTTGATTTCAGCGCGTCAACGGCCAAGATTTTTCACCTGGGTTATCTGCTGCTGCTCGATGAGTTGGACAAACCGCATGCGCGGTTTGGCACGGTGGCCGCCGGCGTTTTGAAAAAGGCGCAGGATGCGGGATTGAAAACGTGCGTGGATGTGGTGAGCGAGGACGGCAACCGGTTTTCAAAAATCGTGCGGCCGGCGCTGCGTTTTGCGAATTACTGTTTCCTCAACGAACTGGAGGCGGAGCGCACCACGGGCATCCAGATCCGTCGCGCGGATGGGATCCCGGATGAGGCGGCGCTGGTGAAGGCTGCGAAGGAATTGCTTGCAGCAGGCGTGCAGGACTGGGTGATCATCCATTTTCCCGGGGGCGCATTTGCAGCGAGCCCGGGCGGGAAGAATTTCCAGCAGGGCAGCGTGAAGGTGCCTCAGAAAATAATCGAGGGCACGGCTGGGGCGGGCGACGCTTTCGCGGCGGGCGTGCTGTTGGGTCTCCACGATGAAAAAGCGATGCAGGATTGCCTTCGCATGGGTGTCTGCGCGGCGGCGGCTTCGCTCAGCCGCACCTCGTGCTCGGACGGAATAAAAAGCGCGCGGCACTGCCTGGAGCTGGGGAAGAAATACGGCTACCGGGCGGCGCTCAAGGCGGGCGCGTGATGTGACCGGCGTTCGCCGGTTATTGCTGGTGTGGTTGCGATTTCAGCGGGGCCGGCGTGGCTTGCTCAATACGGAAAATCGTTTCGTCCGGCTTCATCATGTCGAGACGGCCACGGGCAAGCACTTCCACATAGCCGGGATCGTTTTTCAACAGGCTGACCTCGCGCGTACGCTGGGTGAGGATTGCGTTTTGGGCGTCCAAATCCTTCTTCAAATTTTCAAGGCGGTCGGCTTGGTCGCGGCCGCGGCGAAGCGCGGGAAGGAAGGCGCAGATGATGAGGGTAATGACGGCAAGCGCAATCAGAAGAACGAGCAACCTGTTGAGGAAATGCCAGACGCCCTCCGGTTTGCGTTGATTAAATTCACCGTAATAGGAGACACTCACTTTATTTTTATGTAGCCGACAAGAGGGGTTTTGTCACCTATTCTTTGCGGGGCTGACGGTGGGTGACGGTGGGTGACGGTGGGTGATGGTTGGTAAAGGTTGATTATCCCGGCAAAAATCACCCATCCAAAACGGGCTTGTTATACGATGTTTTAATAATCATTTTACTCTTAAATTGACCCGAATATTAACCATTTCTTAACAAATTCCCGTTTGAAAGATACTATGTCTGACCTATTTTCAGATTCCATTTTATCCGTATTCCCTTAATTCCAAAAAACATGTCACAGCAAGACGCACCCAAAACCCCTCCCCCAGCGGCATCCCAAAAAAAACCAAAGGGATGTTTGTTGAAAATAATCATATGGATTGCGTTGATTGCAGCCGTCGCATTCGGGGTTCACCTGGTCATGAGCGGCAAGGGAGACGCGAAAAAAGCGGGCCGCGGCGCGGGCGGGCCGATCACGATTACAACCGCCACTGCTAAAAAAGGAGACATTGGCGTCTATATTGATTCCATCGGCACGGTGACACCGGTTTACACCGCGTCCATCTTCAGCCAGGTGACCGGGGTGGTCGTTGCGGTGAACTTCCAGGAAGGACAGACCGTCAAAAAGGGCGATCCCTTGATCGATATCGATGACCGGCAGTACCAGGCAACGCTTTTGCAGGCGCAGGGCTTGCTCGAACGGGACCAGAACCTGATGGCCCAGGCGCAAATGGACCTTGAGCGCTATCGTGCCGCGTGGGCGCGCAATGCTGTCTCCAAGCAAATCCTGGACGACCAGGAGAAACTGGTGCTGCAAAATGAAGGCACCGTGAAGAACGACCAGGGAACCGTCCAGTTTGACCAGATACAGGTCGATTATTGCCACATCAAGGCCCCCATCGCGGGACGGGTGGGTCTTCGCCTCGTGGATCCCGGCAACCTGGTAACGGCCGGTTCCAGTAGCAATTCCGGGAACCCGCTCGTGGTCATCACCCAGATCCAACCCATCACCACGGTGTTCACGATCCCGGAGGACAATATCGACCAGGTGCAGGCGCAGCTTCTCAAGGACTCCAAGCTTGCCGTGGATGTTTTCGACCGCTCGGCACAGAAGAAAATTGCGACGGGCGAGATGGTGGCACTGGACAACCAGGTCGATACCACCACCGGTACCGTGAAGATCCGTTCCGTATTCCCGAACGATGACAACGCGTTATTTCCTAACCAGTTTGTCAATACGCGGCTGCTGGTTGAAACCTTGAAAGACGTGACCCTGATCCCCTCGGCAACGATCCAGCAAAACGGGCAGATATCGTTTGTCTATGTGGTCCAGAACGACACCGTCAGCGTGCGCAATATCAAGCCGGGAGTGACCGACAACGGGCTCACGCAGGTGGAAGGCATTAATCCCGGGGACGTGGTGGCCGACAGCAGCTTCGACAAGCTGCAGGACAAAAGCAAGATCACCGTTGCAAGTGACAAGCCTCCCGCGGACGGCGGTCACAAGCCGGGCGGCAAGGGATCATGAGTCCATCCCGCCCCTTTATCGAGCGGCCGGTCGCAACTTCCCTGCTGATGGCCGCAATCTTCCTGGTCGGTTTTGTCGCGTACCAGCAACTCCCGGTTTCCGCGCTGCCGCAGGTTGATTATCCCACGATCCAGATCGTCACTTTTTATCCGGGGGCCAGTCCTAATGTGGTGGCGACCACGGTGACAGCGCCCCTGGAGCGTCAATTCGGCCAGTTGCCGGGGTTGAACCAGATGACTTCCATCAGTTCCGGCGGCACTTCCATCGTGGTGCTGCAGTTCAACCTCAGCCTGAACATTGATGTGGCCGAGCAGGAGGTGCAATCCGCCATCAACGCAGCGCAGAGCCAGTTGCCCGCCAATCTTCCCTCGCCACCGATCTACAACAAGACGAACCCGGCCGATGCACCCGTGCTGACCCTGGCAGTCACCTCGGACTCGATGCCGTTATCCCAAGTGGAGGATCTGGTTGATACCCGTCTTGCGCCCAAGATTTCGCAGATCAGCGGGGTCGGTCTCGTGAGTATCAGCGGAGGCCAGAAGCCGGCAGTCCGCATCCAGGTCAACCCGACTGCGCTGACATCCTACGGCATCAACCTCGAGGACATGCGCACAGCGCTGGTAAACTCCAGCGTCAACGCGGCCAAGGGGAACTTCGACGGGCCACGCCAGAATTTCCAGATCGATGCCAATGACCAGCTCGTCACCAGCGCCGATTATAAAACCGTCGTAATCGCCTACCGAAACGGAGCGCCGGTAATGCTGACTGATGTCGCCACTGTCGTGGATGGAGTGGAGAATGACGGGCAGGCGGCGTGGATGAACCAGACCCCGGCCGTGATCCTGAACGTACAGCGCCAGCCCGGAGCCAACACAATCAGCGTGGTCCAAAACATCAAACAATTGCTCAACGGCCCGCTTAAGGCCAGCCTCCCGGCGAGCATCAAGATCACAACACTCACCGATCTCACAACCTCGATCAAGGCATCCGTCGCGGACGTCGAGTTTGAATTGTTTCTCACGATTGCCCTCGTCGTGATGGTCATTTTTCTCTTCCTGAGAAATCTTTACGCCACCATCATTCCCAGCGTGGCCGTGCCACTGTCCCTGGTCGGCACCTTCGGGGTCATGTACGCCCTTGGATACAGCCTGGACAACCTGTCGCTCATGGCGCTGACCATCTCCACCGGATTTGTGGTGGATGATGCCATCGTGATGATCGAAAATATCTCGCGGTATATCGAAGAAGGAGAGGAGCCCATGGCGGCGGCATTCAAGGGCGCGGAGCAAATCGGCTTCACGATCCTCTCGCTGACCGTATCGCTCATCGCCGTGCTGATCCCGCTATTGTTCATGGGAGACGTAGTCGGCCGCCTTTTCCGGGAGTTTGCCGTCACCCTCGCCGTGACCATCGTCGTTTCAGCCGTGGTTTCCCTGACGCTCACGCCGATGATGACCGCGCGCATCCTGAAGCATAACCCGAAAGAGAAGCAGGGAAAGTTCTACCGGGCCTCGGAGCATGTCTTCGAGAGCATGATCGCCTTTTACGGGCGGACGCTCAAGTTTGTGCTCGGTTTCCAGGGGATTACGCTGCTCATTGCATTGGCCACGCTTTGCCTGACGGTCTTCCTCTACATCATCATTCCCAAGGGGTTTTTCCCGGTGCAGGACACCGGTATCATCCAGGGGATCACGCAAGCGCCGCCGTCCATCGGATCGAAGGCGATGGCGCAGAAGCAGCAGAAACTTGCAAAGATCATCCTGCAGGACCCTGCGGTTGAAAGCCTCTCGTCGTTCATTGGCGCGGACGGCTCGAACACAACGTTAAACAGCGGCAGGATGTCGATCAATCTCAAGCCGCTGGAAAACCGCGACCTGAACGCGTCCGACGTCATCCGCAGGCTCGATAAAAGCCTGGCACAGGTGCAGGGCATACACCTTTACATGTCCCCCGTGCAGAATATCACGGTGGATGACCGGGTGAGCCGGGCACAATTCCAGTACACGCTCGAAGATCCCGATCCCGCCGAACTGGAAGACTGGACCAACCGCTTTGTGGACCGCCTGAAACAATTGCCCGAGCTTGAGGGCGTCGCCACCGACCAGCAGCCGGGGGGGCTTGTCCTCTCCCTCAATATCGACCGCACCACCGCCTCGCGGCTTGGGATAGCCCCGACAACAATCGATAACACCTTGTATGACGCCTTTGGCCAAAGGCTCATCAACATCATGTACACCCAGGTGAACCAGTACCACGTGGTGCTGGAGGTCCAGCCCCAGTTCAAGCTGGCGCCGGAAAACCTGGACAAGATCTACCTCCTCGCCAACACCTCCAGCGGCGCAAGCGGAGCCGGGGCCTCGACTTCATTCTCGGCTTCCGGCTCGCCCTCCGCAGGATCAAACGCCCTCACCGGTTCAGCGCTCTATTCCGCATCCACGAATTTTCTGGCCCCTCCCGTGAATGCCTTGAATGGAAAAGCCACAAGCACCGGGGCGGGCTCCGCCGGCTCCACCAGCTCGAGCGTGAGCAACCAGGTGCCGCTGAGCGCATTCACCCACCTCGAAAAAACGACACAGCCGCTCTCCATCAATCACCAGGGGCAGTTCCCGGCGATCACCGTCTCGTTCAATCTTGCCGCGAACGCCTCCCTCGGCGATGCCATCTCCGCAGTCGATAAAACGCAGAAAGAGATGAAAATGCCGGCAAGCCTTCAGGCAGGTTTCGAGGGGACTGCGGCGTCATTCCAAGCTTCGCTGTCAAACGAGCCGCTGCTCATCCTGGCCGCGCTTGTCACGGTGTATATCGTGCTCGGTGTGCTCTACGAGAGCTTCATCCACCCGATCACGATTTTGTCCACGCTTCCCTCCGCAGGCGTAGGCGCCTTTATCGCATTGATCCTCTTTCACCAGGATTTGAGCGTGGTAGCCATCATCGGCCTCGTGCTTCTGATCGGCATCGTAAAGAAGAACGGCATCATGATCGTCGATTTCGCGCTGGAGGCCGAGCGGGAGCACGGAAAAAGCGCCACGGATGCCGTTTACGAGGCCTGCCTGTTGCGGTTTCGTCCGATCATGATGACCACCATGGCCGCCCTGCTGGCCGGCATCCCGCTGGCCTGTGGCACCGGAATCGGCTCTGAGTTGCGCCGGCCCCTCGGCATCGCGATGGTCGGCGGACTGATCTTCAGCCAGGTGCTCACGCTTTACACCACGCCCGTCATCTACATCTTTTTTGACAATCTCGCGCATCGCTTCTCGCGCAAGCAGACCAAGCCCGCAACCGGAGGCGAACTGGAGCGCCCGGCACAGGCATGAACCTCTCCGAGGCATTCATCCGCCGGCCGGTAGCCACCACGTTGCTCACGGTGGCGATCGGACTTGCGGGGGCCGTCGCATTCAGCGTGCTGCCGGTGTCGCCCCTGCCACAGGTGGACTTCCCCACCATTTCAGTCGGCGCGAGCCTTTCGGGAGCCAGCGCCGAAATCATGGCTTCCTCCGTCGCCACGCCCCTGGAGCGGCAGTTGGGCCATATTGCAGGCGTGACGGAAATGACCTCGGCAAGTTCGCTTGGCACCACCGCCATCACCATTCAATTTGATCTCAACCGGAATATCGACGGAGCCGCCCGGGACGTCCAGGCAGCCATCAATGCGGCGCGGGCATACCTGCCATCCACCCTGTTGTCGAACCCCACGTATCGAAAGCTCAACCCCGCGGATGCGCCGATCCTGATCCTAGGCCTGACATCGGATAAATACGGACCGGCCAGGCTGTATGACACAGCCTCCACCGTCATCCAGCAAAAGATTTCGCAGATCCAGGGCGTCGGCCAGGTCACCACGGGAGGCGGCGCATTGCCCTCGGTGCGCGTGGAAATCAACCCCACGAAACTGGCAAGCTACGGGCTCAGCATGGCGAAGGTGCAATCCGTGCTAAGCCTGCAGAACGCGGACATCGCCAAGGGCCAGATCACCAATGGCAACGTGACAGCGGATATCACCACAAACGACCAGATCTCCAAGGCGGACGACTACAAGCCACTCATCATCGGTTACAACAAAGGCACAGCCATCCGCCTGTCGGATGTCGCCGATGTGATAGACTCCGTGCAGAACGTCCGCGCCGGCGGTTACTTGAACGGCAAGCGGGCAATCATCCTGATCGTCTTCCGCCAGCCCGGCGCCAACATTATCGCGACGGTGGACCGGGTGCGGGCGGAGCTGGATTCGATCAAGGCCTCGATTCCGGCGGGAATGGATATTACCGTCGTTGTTGACCGCACCACGACGATTCGCGCCTCGGTCATTGACGTGGAGCGGACGCTGGTACTTTCCGTCATACTCGTCATCCTGGTGGTGTTTATTTTCCTTCGAAACGGACGTGCCACGCTCATCCCCGCAGTCGCCGTGCCTGTCTCGTTGGTCGGCACCTGCGCGGTGATGTATCTCTTTGGATACAGCATTGATAATCTCTCATTGATGGCGCTGACCATCGCAACCGGGTTTGTGGTGGACGACGCAATCGTCGTGATGGAAAATATCACGCGCCACATGGAAGCAGGCATGACTGCGTTTGACGCCGCGCTCAAGGGGGCCCAGGAAATCGGGTTCACCGTCTTCTCCATCAGCATCTCGCTCATTGCCGTGTTCATCCCGATCCTCATGATGGGAGGAATCATCGGCCGCCTGTTCCGGGAGTTTGCCGTCACCCTCTCGACAGCCATCCTTATTTCCATGGTCATATCGCTGACCACGACGCCGATGATGTGCGCGTACCTGTTGAAAGACGAGCATAACCAGAAGCACGGCCGCCTGTACATGGCCAGCGAACGTGTCTTTGACTGGATACTATCGCTCTACCGGAGCAGCCTGGAGTGGGTATTGGAAAACCCCGTCCTCATGCTAGTGATCCTCGTCGCCACCATCGCGCTCAACGGGTACCTGGCCTTGAAATTACCGGGGGATTTTTTCCCGACCCAGGACACCGGCATCCTCCAGGGGGGAGTGAAAGGCCCGCAGGATTCGTCCTATACGGCGATGAGCAAATCCGTCCAGCAGATCGCAAAAATCATCAACGCCGATCCCGCGGTTGCGAATGCCATCGCGTTTACCGGAGGAGGCGGGGCGACCAATACCGGAAATGTTTTCATGTCGCTCAAGCCGCTGGCTGAACGCAAAAAGGCGGCCCCGGATATCATCAACCGCCTGCGCCCGAAACTCGCCCAGGTGCCCGGCGCCACGATATTTCTCCAGGCCCCGCAGGATATCCGCGCCCAAGGCGGACGCTCGGCCAACGCCCAGTACCAATACAGCCTGCAATCCGACAGCGCGAAGGAACTCGCCAAATGGGGACCGATTTTGAAGACCGAGATGGCAAAGCTGCCCGGCGTGGTCGATGTGGACTCGGACCAGCAGAACGGCGGACGCGACGAATTCCTGACTTACGACCGCACGACGGCTGCAAAGCTGGGGCTCACCGTGCAGCAACTGGATTCAGCGCTTTACAGCGCATTCGGCCAGGCGCCGGTGTCCCTGATCTATACGCAGTTGAACCAGTATTATGTGGTCCTGGAAGTAGCCCCCCAATACTGGCAGACCCCGGAGGGATTCAATGACACCTACCTGGCATCGTCGGGCACAGATCACATCCCGCTTTTTGCGGTAGCAACAAAACAATCCAACACCATCCCCCTTGCGATCAACCACACAGGTTTGTTCCCCTCGGTCACGGTGTCATTCAACCTGGGGCCCGGCATGTCGTTAAGCGATGCCACCACCAGCATCAACGCAATGAAGAAGCGACTCAACGTGCCCTCTACGATCCAAGGGTTTTTCTCGGGCAGCGCACAGGCTTACCAGCAATCACTCACCACGATGCCGATCCTGGTCCTCACGGCGCTGCTTGCCGTGTACATCGTGCTTGGAATCCTGTATGAAAACCTGGTGCATCCCATAACGATCATCCTCACCCTCCCATCCGCGAGCGTGGGTGCGATGCTGGCGTTGCTTATCACGGGTGGAACCCTCAATGTTATGTCCATCATCGGCATCGTGTTGTTGATTGGTATCGTAAAAAAGAACGCCATCATGATGATTGATTTCGCCCTGCAGGCGGAGCGGAATGAAGGCAAGGGCCCAGCCGACGCCATTTTTGAGGCGTGCATCATCCGCTTTCGCCCCATCATGATGACAACCATGTCCGCTTTATTTGGCGCCCTGCCGCTGGCGCTGGGAACCGGCACAGGATCCGAACTCCGGCGGCCGCTGGGAATCAGCATCGTGGGAGGGCTTATCGTAAGCCAGATGTTGACTCTCTACACCACACCAGTCCTTTATCTGACCTTTGACCGGATCCGGATGTGGGCCAAGGGACAAAAACACGATGTGTTTCACCATGGACAAGAACAAATCCCAACCAATGCATAATCATTCAAACGTTAACGGGAACCATGCGGCCATGGCTTTCGTTCAAAAAACAATCCGGGCCGGCCTGTGCGTGATGCTCTGCCTCCAGTCAGGGTGCATGGTCGGGCCGAAATATCACCAGCCGGCCGGCACCACCGAAGACCTGTCCGCCGCCTACAAGGAAACGCCGGGGCATTTCAAGGAATCCAGGGACTGGAAAGTCGCACGTCCCGAAGATGCGATGCTGCGCGGGGCGTGGTGGAAGGTGTTCCATGACCCCGAGCTGAACGCGCTGGAGGATGATCTCAACATCAACAACCAGAACATCAAGGTCTCCTTCGAAAACTTCATGCAAGCGCGCGCCTTGATCGCCGAGGCGGATTCCCAGCTTTACCCGACGCTTACCCTGAATGGCTCGGCCACGCGCTCGAAGGTTCCCGTGGCGTCGCCGGCGACTGCGATCATCACCGCCGTGGATCTCTCATGGGAACCCGACCTCTGGGGGAAAGTGCGCAACGCAATCCGCAACGCCCAATACAATGCCCAGCTCAGCGCCGCCGACCTGGAGAACGAACGGCTGACGGAGCAGACCGCCCTGGCCGTGTTCTATTTCCAGATCCGCGGGCAGGATTCGCTACAAAAGCTTTTCAACGACACAGTGGTCGCGGACAAGAAGGCCCTTGATTACAACAAGGCCCAGTTTGACACCGGCATCACCGATAAAATCTCGGTGGTCGAGGCTGAGAA
>Ga0206937_10196_pt1 | contig 17343 bp, 14 predicted proteins | sample Alteio_BWOrgHeat_11_FD_152923 | JGI IMG/M metagenome (GOLD analysis project Ga0206937, IMG submission 152923) | Enriched cells from forest soil in Barre Woods Harvard Forest LTER site, Petersham, Massachusetts, United States -... | ecosystem: Environmental > Terrestrial > Soil > Temperate forest >... | reverse complement strand
AAGGCGACCAGGAGGCGTTTGCCCGGTTTTACGACCAGTATGTGCATGGACTCTATTCGCTGGTGTTCAAGATCTTGAACGACAGCAAGGAAACCGAGGATGTGCTGCAGGAGGGGTTCGCGCAGATCTGGAAGAAGGCCGCGCAATACGACGGCACGCGCAGCAGCGCCTTTACCTGGGCGGTAATGATCATGCGCAACAAGGCGATCGACCATATCCGGACGCGGCAGCGGCAGGCGCGCCTCGTGGAGGCGGCGACCCTGGACGGCGCGTATGCAAGCGATTTCCAGGAGGACGAGGGTGTATTTCAAAACGAAAAAAAAAGCGCTGGTGAAAGCGGCACTCGGGAAGATCCCCGCAGACCAACGGCAGGCGATAGACCTCGCATTTTTTTCCGGGCTGACCCAGATGCAGATCGCTGAAAAACTGGGCGAGCCGCTCGGCACCGTGAAAGCAAGAATCCGTCGCGGGCTGCTGAAACTCCGCGATTACCTGAACGGGAGCCAGTCATGATGGACGAGCGCAAGGAAGAGATGGCGGCAATGTATGCGCTGGGAATGCTGGAAGCGCAGGAGGCTCGTACTTTTGAAGCGGAGATGAAGGACGACGCCGCGCTGACCGGGCTTGTGGATGATCTTACGAGAGACGTGGCGGCATTGGCGCATGTGGCGCCATTTCAGGAGGCGCCTGCCGACCTGCGGGAAAAAATATTGCAAAGCGTCCATCGCCTGGAAGAGGAGGAGAAATCCGGGGTGAGATTACCAGGCCTTGAGAAGCGGAACGTGGTGTCATTCCAGCGGCCTGTCGCATGGCTGCCGTGGGCAATGGCGGCGGGATTTGCGGTGATGGCCGGGATGCTTTACGCGGACCGGGCCAGAATGAAGGAGCAAATTGTTGCACTTCAAAACAAGAATGACGTCTGCCAGATGCAGGTTTCCATGCTGGATTCCATGAATGGAAACGCCCAGAAGGGGGTCGCAGTGATTGTATGGGATTCCTCGACACAGACGGGTGTGCTGAAAGGCGAGAATATGCCGCGCCCGGCTGCAAACGAGGATTACCAGCTTTGGGTCGTGGATGATAAATACCCGCAGCCCGTGAATGCGGGTGTGTTTAGCGTGGATGAGAAGGGCGCTGCCAGGGCGATGTTTAAACCGGCCCAGCATACCAGATCCACGAAATTTGCGGTAAGCATCGAGCCCAAGGGGGGCGTTACGCAGCATGACAAGGGACCGATTGTCATGATGAGCAAGGAGTTATAAGAAGGGTAAGACAGGGCGGAGGGATGAGGGCGGAGGACGGAAAGAAGAGGCCGCGCTTTCGTTGAAACGATGTGATTCGCCGCTGGCGAAAAATTGCGGCTCTGCTAGCGTCGGTGGCTAATGTCCTGGTTCCGCCGGTTTCGCCCCAAAACATCGTCGATTATTTGCCTGGTTTGCACCTTGCTGGTAGTGGGAGTTTATAGTGCACCGAATTTTTCCCTCCTTTCGCCACTGCATGGACCCTTGCAAAAAGCGGAATTCTATACCCAGGATGTGCTGGCACAGTATTTTGGGAGACGCGCGCCGCTCAAGCCTGAACTAGTGTACCTGGCAATCGACCGGGGATCGGTGCAACTTGATCAATTTGATCCTGCCTATGTGGCAGCATCGCCAGCCCTGAGCCTGATGAAGCAGGACTTTCCATGGAAGCGCACAGTTTATCCCTTCATCATCGAGCGGCTTATCGATGCAGGAGCAAAAGTCGTGGCAATCGATCTTATGTTTCCCACTGCACGGGACGGAGATGATGTATTCCGTGCAGCCTTGGACAAATATCGCGACCACATAGTGGTCGGGAGTAATTTCGAGCAGGAACTGACGGGCGGACTGGATGCAGGCACGACGTCGCTCCAAATGCCGATTGACGACTTGATTACTCCTACATCCCCGCTCGATGACCGTGTGGGATACGTCAATTTCTGGCCGGAAAGGGATCAGGTGATCCGTCGTGTGCGCTACGAGGTGACGATGTCGAGCATTGTTGATCTGCCGCCTGAGGCTGGCGAAGAGGTTTACTATTCCCTGTCAGGCGAGGCTTTGAGAAAGGCGGGATTCTCCAATCTAGTTCCAAATAAAGGGCCGAACCGCATCCGTTTTGCCGGGAGGCCAGGCACTTTCGTTCCGAGATCTGTCTGCGACCTCTTCGATTTAAAAAAATGGAATTCGCCGTACGAATACGACGGCGGCAAATTCTTTAAAGATAAAATCGTCCTTCTTGGACCCGAGGGAAACTTTCTGAAGGACACGGTGCGCTCTCCTTTCGGGCAAATGGCGGGCCCCGAAATGCATTTGAACGCGATGAACGCCGCATTAAGCAAAGAGTTTATCGCTGATACTTCAAAAACCATGAATTGCCTGCTTGTGGCGCTGGCTGGCATGATTGCATGGCTGATTGGAATCAAATTTTCAGCGCCGCTCCTTCGCCTCGTCTTACTTGTGTCAGCGGCGGTGGGATGGTTTGTGGCCGCCCAATTGCTGTACAACCATGCTGATCTTTTAATTTTCACTTTTACTCCTCTCGTTGCCCTTGGTTCCAGTGGCGTCTCCGCACTCTCGTGGGATTTCTTCATGGAGCGGCGGGAAAAGGCGCGCATCCGTGGTAAGTTCGAGCGCTATGTCTCGAAGCGGATCGTGAGGGAGATTATCGACAATCCCACGAGCTACTTGAATATACTGGGCGGCGAACGCAAGCCGATCGCGATGCTTTTTTCCGACTTGCGCGGGTTCACCACGATGATGGAGCGGGCGGAGGATACGCATGCGGTCGTGAAGCAACTCAATGAGTATTTCGACGTGATGGTGGAACCGGTCATCGCCAGCAACGGGGTGCTGGATAAATTCATCGGCGATGCGATCATGGCGGCGTGGGGAAATCTGCAATCGCGCGGACCATCGGAGGATGTGCGCGACGCGGTATCCGCGGCGCTGAAGATGAGGGCGTACCTGCCCGCGCTCAACGAGAAGTGGGTGGCCGAGGGGAAGGAACCGTTGAAACTCGGAATCGGAATCAATTACGGCGAGGCGGTGGTGGGTGAGTTGGGATCGGAAAGGCACCAAACCATGAACATCACCGCGATCGGTGACATGGTGAACCTCGCTTCGCGCATCGAGGGAGTGACGAAGGAATATGCAGTGGATCTGCTTGTGGGTGAGGATGCGGCGAACCTGGTGATGGACTTTTTTTATATGCAGGTGGCGGGCCTGGTGCAGGTGAAGGGACGCAAGAAGCCGGTGAAGCTGTATTATGTGATAGGCGAGCGCATCGGGGAACCGGACCGGAAGCTCGTGGAATACGTGCGGCTCTATGAAGAGGGGATGGCGCAGTATATGAAGGGAGCGTTTGCGGAGGCCGGCTCGCAGTTCCGGCAGGCGCTCCTGATGCATCCGCCGGACAAGCTGGCACGGGTTTATATCGAGCGTTGTGCCATGCTTGAAAAGGAACCGGTTCCGCAGGGCTGGGATGGTGTGTTTGTGATGACGAAGAAATAACCATTGTTTAAAGGAACGCCATGCGTGGCGTTTTTTGTGATTGGCTGAATGGCGCGGGCGTTGTTTGATGGGCGGCATGTCCAGTCAGTTCGGCCAGCTTTTTCGTATTTCCACGTGGGGTGAATCGCACGGGGGAGGCGTGGGCGTTGTCATCGATGGCTGCCCGCCCCTGATCGAACTCACCGAGGCGGACATCCAGCGCGATCTCGACAGGAGGCGTCCCGGCCAGAGCGAAATCGTGACGCCACGCGCAGAGGAGGACCGGTGCGAGATTTTATCCGGCGTGTTCGGGGGGAAGACCACCGGCACGCCCATCGCGATCCTCGTGCGGAACAAGGATGCGCGGCCCGAGGCTTACAAGGAGATGGAGACAGCGTTCCGCCCCTCGCACGCCGATTTCACCTACCAGGCCAAATACGGAATCCGCAACTGGCAGGGCGGGGGACGCGCCTCGGCGCGGGAAACGATCGGCCGCGTGGCTGCGGCTGCCATTGCAAAGAAAGTGCTCGCGACTTTTTCCCCGTCGCTGGAAATCGTGGCGTACGTGAAATCGATCCATGGGATCGAGGCGGAGGTTGATCCCGCGACCGTGCAGTTCGCACAGGTCGAAAACAACATCGTGCGCTGCCCCGAACCGGAGGCCACGGCGAAGATGATCGAACTGATCAAAAAAATGCGCAGCGAGGGGGATTCCGTAGGCGGAGTCGTTGAGTGCGTGATCCGCGGAGTGCCGCCGGGCTGGGGTGAGCCGGTATTTGACAAACTGGAGGCCGATCTTGCGAAGGCGGTGATGAGCCTTCCCGCGACGAAGGGTTTTGAAATCGGCTCCGGGTTTGCGGGCACTCTGCTCACCGGCTCGCAGCATAATGATGCTTTTGAAATGCGCGACGGCAAGGTGCGCACGAAGAGCAATCTTTCCGGCGGCATCCAGGGGGGAATCAGCAACGGCGAGGCGATTTTCTTCCGGATCGCATTCAAGCCCACGGCCACGATCTCGCAAAAGCAGCAGACTGTTTCCACCGGCGGTGAAAATGTGGAGCTTGCGGCCCGGGGCAGGCACGATCCGTGTGTGCTGCCGCGCGCGGTGCCCATGGTGGAAGCGATGGCTGCGCTGGTGCTGTGCGACCATGCTTTGCGCCAGCGGGCGCAGAATGGTGGTTAGTGCAGTTCCGGCATGTCCGGATAGAGCGTCTTTATGCAATCCGGGCAGATCCCGTGGCTGAAATAGGCGTCGGATCTTGTCTGAATGTATTGCTCCACGTCCGACCATGAGCCCGTGGTATCGCGAATTTTTTTGCAGGAGGAACAGATCGGGAGCAGGCCGCTCAAAGTCTTCACCTCGCCCAATGCCTTCTGCAATTCGCCCAAGAGCCTCTCGCGGTCAGCCTCCGCATTTTTCCGCGCGGTGATGTCGGTGATCACATATGCGTACCGGGAGCGCCCCGAGAAATCGCCCAGGTAACTGACCCTGCCGACAAACCAACCTTCCTTGTTATCGCGATTATACTGGAACTCAAACCGCACATGCTGCCCCGTGCGTTTGCTTTCCTCGTAGCGCCTGATCCACATGTCTATTTCTTCACCGGAGAAGCCGAGTTCGCTCATGCGTATATTGCACATGGAATCCTTCGTCCGCCCCAGGAAGGCGGCGGCGACTTCGTTCACGGAGATGTGAAGGATATCATCCTCCACCAACTCGACAATCCCGCGATGCTGTCCCGGGCTGTCGAAGAAACTACGGAGGACTGCTTCATTTTCCCGCAGCGCCTCCTCCACCTGACGGTGGGAGGTGATATCTGCGACAATGGTCCCGACCGCATCCACGCGTCCGGTGGAGTCCTTGAGCGGGAATTTCACGGTGTGAAAAATATGCCGGCCATCCGGGAAATCCGACGAGATTTCCTCCACGGTATTCCGGGCCGATTCCTTGATGTGCTGGAGTGATTTCAGGCATTGTTCGGCGAGAGCCTGAGATACTACATCGTGAGGGGAGCGCCCGATTGCCTCCTCCCGTTTGACGCCCGTGGCCTCCTCCCATGCGCGATTTACCATGCGGTAGCATTCGGTATTTGCATCCACCACATAGATGGGCAGCGGCGTGGCTTCCAGCAGGGAGCCGAGGAACACCCGGGTTTCCCGCAGCGCCTCCTCCATGCGTTTGCGCTCCGTTACATCCAGGAAGATCGCGGCGCACTGGCCCTTGATCGGGGCATAGGCGCTCACCTCGAAGTATTTGTTCAGAGAGGCTGAAAATCTCCCGAACCGGATCGGCTCGCCTGTGCTGGCAACGCGCCCGAACATTTCAAACCAGAAAGATTGCACATCGGGCAACACCTCGCGGATCGTTTTTCCGACGACCTCCTCCGATTTTAAACCGGCGATTCCCTCAAACGCGGGATTGATGTAGAGAAAGCGATAATCGCGCGGGACGCCATTCGCATCCGCGATGACTTCGTAAAGCGCAAACCCCTCAAGCATCCTGCCAAAGACACCTGACTGGTCCATTTTTTCAGTGGCTTTCATCGAGGCAGGGATGGGTTGTATCTTATAAACCGCAAAGACGCAACACGGCTGTTTTACAGGGAAAACAGGCTTTGTAATGGCATGGCGCGGGGATGCTTTAGTTGTCGGGATTTTGTTTCGCGCATTTATACGCGTCCCGGCCATTGATGGATGCAGTCACTTCCGAGGATGGTGTGCGGCTGACATTATTTCTAAAGTCAGCGGCCACAGCCTGGCATCGCTGGAGGAAGTGAATCCAGTCGCCCATATTGGCCGGAGGGGCTTTGGATGTGACAAAGGACTGCACCCACACGAAACCTAGAAAACTGATCCGCCCATCCCAACCCCAGCCAAGGTTTTTTTTGAGCCACGCATAGGCTTCCGGATACCGGCGGGCGAAATCGACCGGGCGCGAATCATGGAAATTCACATCCGGGGTTTCCTCGTACGCGGAAGAGGCGAAAAGGGTTACAGGCGCGAATGTTTGCTGCCAGAGAGGTTGATGCAGCGCGGCGGCGGCGTAACAGGCATCGAGAATGACGATGCGCCCGGGATGAGGCGCTATGCTGGTTTCCTGGAGCGCCCTTTTGAGCGTGAGGTATTTCCTCTGGGTGAAATCCCACTCGGCCACGGGCGACTGATGGCTGGCGAGATAGACGATGCTGATGTCGCACTCCTTTTCCCCCGGCAGCGCATGGAGGAACTCCTCAAACGCGGCAGGCGGGCCATTTTCCACAATCGAAAATCGCGAGTGCTGCGGATACCAGAGATCGAGCGTCCGTTGGATCATGAGCGCGGTGGTTTTCCAGCCGACGAGTTTCATCCGGTGATGGAAGTCCCAGTTTACAAAGCCATCGTAGCCCACGCTGATGCCTGCATGGGGCGCCTGCGAAGGGCTGGCAGCCGCGTCGAGCGTGCATCCGCCAGCCATTGCCCACAGCGCCATCGAGAGGAGCAATACTCGCGAAATCATTTTTCTGCCGTAGATTAGCGGGGTCACGAAATTACTATTGAAGACTCATTGCCGACTGCTCAACATAAAAACATGGTTCCCAATCCGCCCGCCGATAATCTTTACAAATATGTGGCCATCTTCGGGCTGGTGGCGCTCCTTTTTGGCATTTCCTATCCGGTGCGGTTGATGCAGGAGGACAAGGTCAGGATGGCAGAGACTGAAAAACAGAGCGCCATTTTAAAGGTGGGCATGGATGGAAAAAAGGAAAACCACAGGCGGTTGGAAGCCGGGTTCCGGGACAAGTCGGAAGCGTTCAATAATGAAAATGCGGAGCTTGCGCGGAAAAGCGCTGAACTGGATGAAAAAACGAAAGCCCTGGAACGGCAAAAGAAAATACCGCACAGTGATAACCCCGCGCTGGCGGACGCTCTCGCGCATGTCACGGATGAGCAAAACGCCCTGCTTGCCGATGTGACGGCGCGCCGGGCGAAGGTGGACTTGCTGGCCGCCGACTTGAAGCCCGTAAAATCCGCACTCGATACTGCAAACGAGGAAATGGCGGTGCGTGAAATAGAATTGCAAACACAGGCTCGTTTGTCGGTGGATGAAACGCGCCATTATCTGATGGCAAAAGTTTTGTTCCTGCTGTTTGGGCTGGGCGGCATTTACATGTGCATCAAGGGATTTGCCCTTTGGTATTACCGCATCCAGCGTTATCAGGATGCGATTTTGCACAAATATGTGAAGGATGCCGGCATCGAATTGTCAAAACGCACAGGGAAAGATGCGACGCCCTAGACGCCTGTGCCGGGACTCTTCATCGCTGAAAATTTCATTTTCCTTGCAGAGACAAGGTATTTGTTTTCCCCTCAGATGGTTGTTGTGCTAATTTCCCGGCGAGTAATTTGGAGGGGTGGTCGAGCGGTTTATGGCTCCGGTCTTGAAAACCGGCATGCTCACAAGGCATCGTGGGTTCGAATCCCACCCCCTCCGCCATATTCACAGTAACATGCCGGCCCCCACCAAACCTGCGTTTAATTTTTCGATCCTCCAAAAAATCGTCCTGGGGTTCGGGCTGGCGGTATCGTTGCTGGTGTTGATTGCCGTGATCACCTACCGGAGCACGAAAAGTTTTCTGGCGACAGCCACCCTTGTTGCCCACTCGCACCAGGTCCTGGAAACGCAGGAAATGCTGCTCCGCCATTTGATGGAGGCGGAGAGCGGAGAGCGCGGCTATCTCATTACCGGCGATTCCCTTTACCTGCTTTCCTACACATCGTCGTGGGTACTGATCAGGCAGGATTTCGAAAAGTTGAAAATGCTGACCACGGATAATATCGCGCAGCAGGAGCGCCTTTCAAAGTTGGAGCCCCTGATTTCGCGCAAGCTCGCCGTGGTGAAGGAAAACATCACCGCCCGCCAGTTGGAAGGCTGGGAGAAGGCGTCCGCGCAGTTTGAAAAAGGAGACGACCGTGAGTTGATGGCGGATATCTACGAGATCATGAACGCATTCGGGACGGAGGAGCATCATCTCCTTGTTTACCGGGGCAGTTCGTTCGGGCAAATCGGCGAAGTGACCACGGATGTGATCGTGGTGGGTACACTGTCGGGCGCTTTTTTTCTTGCGGTGGCCACGTGGATGATCCTTCGCGATTTTTCAGCGCGCCGCCGCGTGGAGGAGGAACTGGCGCAGGAGCGCAATCTCCTCAGCATTCTTATAGAGACGATTCCCGACCACGTGTATGTGAAGGATCTTGAGGGCCGTTACATCCTCGATAATGCATCCCACCGGCAACACTTGGGAGTTGAAAGTATTATCGAAGTCAAGGGCAGGCGTCCCGCTGATTTTTTCCCTGCGGAACTCGCTGCGATTTATCAGGAAGTGGACCAGAAGGTGATGGCAACAGGAAAAGCTGTCATCAATCATGAGGAGCCGGCCGTGGACAAGGACGGCAATTTCATCTGGCACTCCACGAGCAAAGTGCCGCTTTGCGACACCAGCGGGAAAATGGTCGGCGTGATATGCCTTAGCGCAAATATCACCGAGCGCAAACATGCCGATGAACAGTTGCGGCATTCCGCGGCGCAAATGGAAAGGAGCAACCAGGAACTGCAGGAGTTTGCTTCCGTGGCGTCGCACGATCTCCAGGAGCCGCTTCGCAAGATCATGGCTTTTGGCGACCGTCTGAAGATGAAGTGTGGCGAGGCCCTGGGCCAGCAGGGCAGCGATTATCTCGAGCGCATGCAGGATGCGGCGAAGCGGATGCGCATCCTTATCGACGACATTCTCACGCTCTCGCGCGTCACCAGCGCAAACAAGCCGTTCGTGGAGGTCGATCTTGCCCAGGTGGCGCGTGGCGTGGTTTCCGACCTGGAACTGCGCATCGAGCAAACCGGTGCTTCCGTGGAAGTCGGATTTCTACCGAAGATCGAGGCGGACCCTTCACAAATACGGCAACTTTTTCAGAACCTTATCAGCAACGCCTTGAAATTTCATCCGCCCGGCCAAAAGCCGGTGGTCTCCGTTTCCGCCAAGATTCTCGAGGTGAGCGATTATCAATTGCCGGGGGCGCTGCCGGGTTCGGAAGTGTGCCAGATCGTGGTGGAGGATAACGGTATTGGCTTCAGCGCGGAGTACGCGGAAAAGATATTCGCACTCTTCCAGAGACTGCATGGCCGCCAGGAATATGAAGGAACAGGAATCGGCCTTGCCGTGTGCCGCAAAATTACTGATCGCCACGGAGGAAGTATTATGGCAAAAAGTACAGATGGAGAAGGCGCTACATTCATTGTGAGACTTCCTGTAAAACAAATCATCAAAATCCTATGAGCACCCCACGCAACCCAATCACTATCTTAATGGCCGATGACGATGTTGACGATCGCAACCTTACGAAAGAGGCTTTGCAGGAGGGCCGGCTCGTTAATGACTTGCGCTTTGTCGAGGATGGCCAGGATCTCATGGATTATCTTAGGCATACCGGCAAATATGCTGGCGCGAAGTCGCCGCGTCCGGGGCTTATCCTCCTCGATCTGAACATGCCCAGGAAGGACGGGCGCACCACATTGCAGGAGATCAAGGGCGATCCGGAATTTCGCCAGATCCCGGTGGTGGTTCTCACCACCTCCAAGGCGGATGAGGACATATTCAAGTCCTACGATCTCGGTGTGAATTCCTACATCGTAAAGCCGGTGACATTTGAGGCGCTTGTGGATGTGCTCCAGACGCTCGAAAAATACTGGTTTGAGATTGTTGAGTTGCCGCCATCCGGCAATTGACCCGCGTTTTTGCTTCGCAGATTCGAACTCGACCCCGGGAGAGGCCGGGGGGCGAGGGCGGCAATTGGAAGTTTAACTTTTTAACTCCGGATTTCGATTTTAACTCCGGGTTCTGATTTGGTTGATTGCCGGGGAAAATCGTCTAAAGTCATCCCCTATGCGCAAAACTTATTTGTTCTCCCTCGCAGCGATTGGTCTGGCGCTCTCAGTCAGCCACGGCTTCGCTGCAACTGAAACCTACAAAATCGATCCGGTGCATTCGACCATCGGGTTCAAAATCAGGCATCTCACCGGCAACGTGACCGGCCGGTTTGCCGATGTGACAGGGCTTATTACCATCGACCCCGATCAGCCGGAGAATTCTTCCGTCGAGGCGGACATACAGGTCAAAAGCATCGATACGGCCAATGAAAAACGCGACGGCCATTTGAAAAGCGCCGATTTCTTTGATGCGGAAAAATTCGCCACCATGAATTTCAAGAGCAAGAAAGTCCGGCAGATCGACAAGGAAACCGCGGATGTGCTCGGCGATCTCACGATCCACGGAGTAACGAAGGAAGTGACCTTGCACGTGCAATTCCTGGGCAAAGGCAAAGGCATGGATGGCACCCCCCAGACCGGCTGGGAGGCGACCACGAAAATCAAACGCTCCGATTTCGGTCTTGTATGGAACAAACTGGTCGAGGGAACGGCGATGGTCGGCGACGACGTCGATATCTCGCTCGAAATTGAATCCGATCTCGCCAAATAACCTGCTGTGAAATTATTCGATCTTGGTGGAGAAGTGGCGGTCGTGATCGGTGCGACCGGGGTGTTGGGCGGAGCATTGGCCGAAGGCCTGGCGCAGGCCGGGGCAAAAGTGGCCGTGCTCGGTCGCAATCGTGAACGTGGCGAGGCCTGTGTAAAAAAAATCGCCGATGCAGGCGGCATCGCGCAATTTTTCACTGCGGATGCAATGAGCAAGGAGAGCCTCGCGCAAGCGCATCGCGAGGTGGAGGCCAGCCTCGGCGCAACGACCATCCTCGTAAATGCAGCCGGTGGCAACGATCCAAAGGTGACGGTGACCGCCGACCGCGCCTTTGAGCAAATCGCAGCCGACGACTGGCGCGCAAATTTCGATCTCAATCTCGTCGGCGGCGCATTGCTGCCATGCCAGGAGTTCGGTCCCGCGATGGCCAAACGGGAAAAAGGCAGCATCATCAATATCGCGAGCGTCTCGGCGCATCTGCCGTTGAGCCGCGTGATCGCTTATTCCGCCGCGAAAGCCGCGGTGCTGAATCTCACGCAATTTCTCGCGCGCGAATGGGCTCCCCGTGGTGTCCGCGTAAATTCGATCACACCGGGCTTTTTCCCTGCGGAACAAAATCGCCGCCTGCTTTTCAACGATGACGGATCGCCGACGCCCCGCGCGCAGTCCATCCTCGGCCACACGCCGATGGGCCGTTTCGGCCAGGCGCAGGAACTCATCGGCGCAGTAGTCTTTCTTGCCAGTTCCGCTGCGAGCGGCTTCGTCACCGGCACCGACCTGCGGGTCGATGGCGGGTTCTTATCGCAGACGATTTGAGTCCCGCATTAAAGTAGCGCAAGCCTCAGGCTTGCCATCGAAAGCTCTCAAGCTGCAAGCTTGCACTTTTTGGTTCCCTACTGTTTTTAGTGGCGATTGGCTCCCGGATTACGGCAAAGCCGTTTCATCGTATAGCCCGGGGTTGACGCGACGCAGGAGCGTCTACCCTGGGAAAACAGAACAAATAGAAATCAACCCCGAAAGTGGGTTGCATCGTGTGCAAATCAACAGCAACCAACGCTGCATTTGGCATCTATTTTTTGGCGCTCGCTCGTTTCAAGCCCGCGCTCACTCCAGACTTTTTTAACTTCTTCTTGGGAGGAGAGGAATCTGGCTTGAGCAAGTTCAGCGAACGAAGGTGATCTTCGTTTACTTTCCAGCGTTCATCCGGAGTTGATGCCAGACTTCTTGCGAACAGGGTTCTTTCGTCTTCACTGAGCTCTTTTATCTGACCCAGACGTTTTTTTATGGCCAGGAATTTCTTCTGGTTCATTCTGGAGTATTACGCTCCTCCAACTCTATTGCAAAGCGGAAAAGGCACGATATGTCTCCATATCGACAAAAACGCCCTTTGGAATTATAGTGGTTGAGCGATTTTATCGTAAAAATCTATTTCCCTGTTTTTGTCGCGTCCTTTATTGATGTAAGCCCATTTTTATGTCCACGCTCTCCCACATCGCGTCCGGTGGTTCCTCTGTCACCGCTGAACAAGTAGCAACGCTTGTAGCACAGGCCTGTCCGGCGAAGGATTACCGCAACAAAAAAGTGCTGCTCATCGTGCCGGATGCGACGCGCACGGCCCCCGTGGGACTCGTATTCAAAACGCTCTTTTCGCAGATCGGCGAAGCAACTGCGGCATTCGATGTCCTGGTGGCGCTTGGCACTCATCAGCCGATGTCGGAGGAGGCCATCCGCGAACGGCTGGAAATCTCCGGCGAAGAGCGCTCCGGCAAATATCGGGGGGTGAAATTTTTCAATCACGAGTGGGATAACCCGGCGGCGCTCAAGTCACTGGGGGTGATCCCGGCGGATGAAATCAGCGCGCTCTCCGGCGGTTTGTTCGCGATGGATGTCCATGTGAATGTGAACCGGCTGATTTTTGAATACGACCAGGTCATTATCGTCGGGCCCGTATTTCCCCACGAAGTCGTCGGCTTCTCCGGCGGCAATAAATACCTTTTCCCGGGCATCTCGGGTCCGGAAATCCTGAATTTTTTTCACTGGCTCGGTGCAGTGATTACAAACCCGATGATCATCGGCAACAAATGGACTCCGGTGAGAAAAGTCGTGGATCGTGCCGGGGCGATGGTCGGCGTCAACAAGCTCTGTTTCGCCCTGGTGGTGGATGGGACAAATTTCGCCGGCTTGTTCATCGGCAGCCCGGAAACAGCCTGGGATGAGGCTTCCGAGCTCTCCCGCAAGCTCCACATCACCCGCAAGGACCATCCGTTCCACACCATCCTCTCCTGCGCGCCGAAGATGTATGACGAGGTCTGGACCGGCGGCAAATGCATGTACAAACTCGAGCCGGTGCTCGCGGATGGCGGCGAACTCATCATCTACGCCCCGCATATTTCGGAAGTCTCCATCACGCATGGCAGGCTCATCGAGGAGATCGGTTACCATTGCCGCGATTATTTTTTAAAACAGTGGGACAAATTCAAGGATTACCCCTGGGGGGTGCTCGCGCATTCCACCCATGTGCGCGGCATCGGCACGTATGAGAATGGCGTCGAGAAATGCCGCGCCAAAGTCACGCTCGCCACGCGCATCCCCCGTGAAACCTGCGAACGCATCAATCTCGGTTACCGCGATCCCGGCACGATCCGCATGGAGGATTTCATGAACCGCGAGGATGAAGGGATTCTCTGCGTTCCCAAGGCCGGCGAAATGTTGTTCCAGTTGAAAACGCCCGCGCTGTGGGCAAAGGGAGAGTGATGCCCCGCCGCAAGACAGACAAAAGCCTCGTCCTCGCGCTCGACATTGGCACCTCCTCCTCTCGCGCATCCCTGTTTACAGACGATGGCGCCCGCCTGGTTTCCACGACCATCCAGCAGGCTTACGCATTAAAATACACTTCCGACGGCGGTGCGGAACTTTCTCCTTATACACTCCTCAAGGCGGTGAAAAATTGCATCGGCAGGACTTTGCAAATCCGCCGCAACGACCCAAAACTGCGCCACCTGCCCATTGCGGGAGTGGGGACATCCTGTTTCTGGCACAGCATGATCGGGGTGGGGGGTAAAAACACACCGCTAACGCCTGTTTATACATGGGCGGATTCCCGGTGCCGCCCCGACGCCGCAAAGCTCCGCGAAGAGTTCTCCGAGAGGGCGGTCCACAGCCGCACCGGCTGCATGCTGCGCACCTCATTCTGGCCGGCAAAGCTCGCATGGCTGCGCCGCACCCGCCCGGACTTGAAAGTGCGGATATGGATGTCGCCCGCCGAATGGCTCTATCGCGAATTTCTCGGCGTTGCAAACTGCAGCTTCTCCATGGCCAGCGGCACCGGCATTTTCCGTCCCGATAAACTCGCGTGGGATGGCGAATTACTCGCTCATTTCCACATGGACGGCAGCGTCCTGAACGTCCCCGGCGACGAGCCGCTCGCAGGTTGCCGCCATTTCGCGGAGCTGAAATCCGTCCCCTGGTTCCCCGCGATTGGCGATGGCGCCGCGAGCAATCTCGGCTCCGGTGCCACGCGAGAAGGGCTGGCCGCAATCAATGTCGGCACCAGCGCCGCGCTCCGCGTGATGAAATCCGGTGGCAAAGTCCGCTCGCCCTTCGGCCTGTTTTGCTACCGGGTGGATGAAAAGCGCTTCCTTATGGGCGGCGCTGTCAGCAACGCCGGCAACCTCCGCGCATGGTGCCTGCGGGAACTGAAACTCACGGATGACTCCAAACTGCTGGAGCGCGAGATGGCGAAGCGCCCCTCGCCGATGCACGGCCTCACCGTCCTCCCGTTCTGGACTGCCGAGCGCGCCCCCACATGGGAGGACGACAAGACCGGCGTGATCCAGGGCATGACCCAGCATACCACTGCGCTCGACATTCTCCAGGCCACCACGGAAGCCAGCTACTATCGCATCGCCCGCATCGCCGATCTCGTTTTGAAAGAGGAGAAAACCGCCCCGAAATTCATCGTCTCGGGCGGCATCGTCTATTCGCGTTCATCTGTCCAGCGCCTTGCCGATATCTTGAACCAGCCCGTGTATGTGAACGAAGAGCCGGAGGCCTCCCTCCGTGGCGCCGCCATCTTTGCCCTCGAGAAAATCGGCAAAAAAATCACAGCCCTCAAGCTCCGCAAGGCCGTGAAGCCCCGCCGTAAAATCGCCGCGCTTTACCAGCAGGCAAAGGATGCCCAGCAATCGCTCGAGCGCGCATTGTAAACTTGCGGTATGCGCGCTGCAAAACGCGCCGTGGAGGGACACGCTCTGTCGTGTCCCGGTCCGCGATAGCTTCTTCGGGCTTGTCTTCATACCCCATCTCGGCAGCGCCGGAGGGGTGACGGAATAAACCGTCATCAAAGAATAATGTCTTAGAGGCCGTCTAATAAGTCCCGAATGGCTCGCCGAGCGATGGGAGCGCGAGCCTCCCGGCGAGCGAGTCTGAAAACCCAGCGTAGCTAAGCAGAAACCTTCACGCACTTTTTAGACGCCCTCTTAACCTAAACGTCGCCCTTCACCAGCAACACCACGAGGACGATTGCCACGATCAAGCCACCGCTGGGATAATAACCCCAGCCCGTGCTGTAAGGCCACGTAGGCAAAGCCCCGAGAAGCAGCAATATGAGGATGAGAAGAAGGAGGGTACGCATGGGTTTAAACTTCAGTTTCTGGATCAAACGATCTCTTCACCCTGAACATCGCGCCACCGCCCTCATCCGGATGCCTCCCAAATTCTGAGCCAGTATCCAGCATCTAGTATCCAGTATCTAGGCCCCGCCCCTCCCCACCACCCACTTCAGCAGTGCAAAAAGCCCGCGCGGCCTGTGCCCGCTTCCACGCACCACCAGCACCGGGCGCCGCGAGCGGTTCACGATCTCCGAGGTCACATCTCCCATCAGATAAGTATGCACCGCCCCGCCCATCGGTGATGACCCCGTCACGATCAAATCATAATCGCCCACGCGGATCTGCTCGAGGATCTCCGGCGTCACATCCCCGTACCTCACCATCACTTCCGTTTTCACCCCGGCTTTTTCCAGCAGCTCCTTTTCACGCCGGAGATTGCGGCCCAGCATCGAGTTCGATGCCAGCAATGTCTCCGCATTCTCCGTGCATTCCATGACACCCTCGTACATCGCAGGAGCCTCGGGCAGCACATGGAAAAGCGTGACACTCGCCTCCAGCGGGAGCGCGATTTTCACCGCAAGGTCGATCGCCTTGTGGATGTAACTCCGCCCTCCGCTGCAAATCAGCACTTTTTTCAATTGAAGGCGTTTTCCCGCCACCACCAGCACCGGCGCGCCGATTATCTTGATCAATTTGTAAGCCTTCACCGACATGATGAACGGCCCCGCATGCCCCTTGTATACCGCCCCGATCAGCACCAGGTCGTAAGCCTTTTCCGCGGTGTGCTTCTTGATCTCCGCCACGGGATCGCCGCTCTTGGTCAGCAGCTCGATGTTAACGTTCTTCTCCTTCGCAAATTGCATCCCGCGATTCAGCGCATCGAGCAGCGATGTTTCGTCACTTGCATTTTCCACCACGCCCAGCAGTGTCACAGCCGCCCCGTTGCCCGCCGCGATCAATGCCCCGAACCTCAGCGCGTTTTCCGCCTGCTCAGAACCGTCGCTGCAAATAAGGATCTTCATCGCGTTCAATGGTGATGCCCCGTTACGAGTCCGTAAACAATAATGCCCGCGCCGATCAGCGGCAATGGCACAAATGCCAGCCGGATGCGCGCCCCGTGGAAAAACTCTGTGCCGATCGCTCCGATCTGCGCCCCGATCGCGGCGCCGGTGTGCATCACCAGCGCAAGCAGGATATCGACATTGCCCTTCAGCGCGTGGGTGAACGTGCCGTAACTCGCCGAGATCATGATCTCAAAAAGATCCGTGCCCACCGCCACATGCGTCGGCACCCCGAGCAGATACACCATCGCAGGCATGCGGATGTATCCGGCCCCGCCCCCGAGGAACCCGCTGAAAAATCCGCCGATGAATGCGATCACCACGATCACCCACACGGATATCGCCGCGATCCCCGCCGTCGGCAGGCTCACCATCGGGTGGATGTTCATGCGCTGGATGCGTTTCGTGATATGCGAAAATGCCGACGCATCCTTCCCTGCCTTGAGTTTCTTCGGCGCCCGTCCTGCCGCCTTCTGCTTGTCATCGCGCGCACGGTGCATTTGCAGCGTCTGCCAGCTCTCCCATGCCATGAACACCGTGATCGACAACAGCACCACGATGAACCCGATCCCCACCACGAAATCCACGTGCGCCACCCGCTTCAAATACTGGATGAATTGCGCTCCCAGTTCCGCGCCCATGATCGTGGGGATTACCA
>Ga0206937_10194_pt1 | contig 17459 bp, 10 predicted proteins | sample Alteio_BWOrgHeat_11_FD_152923 | JGI IMG/M metagenome (GOLD analysis project Ga0206937, IMG submission 152923) | Enriched cells from forest soil in Barre Woods Harvard Forest LTER site, Petersham, Massachusetts, United States -... | ecosystem: Environmental > Terrestrial > Soil > Temperate forest >... | reverse complement strand
ATGGGACAAATACCTACACCACCGCCACCACGATCAGCGCCGGAACGCTGCAATTGGGCGATGGCGTGTCCCGTAACGGATCGGTGGCAGGAAACATCACCGATAACGCAACGTTGGTATTTGCCAACCCGGCTGGCCAGACTTACGGCGGCGTCATCAGCGGCTCTGGTGTATTGACAAAGGGAGGAGCCGGGACGCTGGCACTCACCGGCACTAACACTTATACCGGGGTGACAACGGTGAATGCCGGAGTGTTGGAAGTGGACGGTTCACTGGCTGCTGGCAGCGCTGTAACGGTGAATGTGGCGACATTGTCAGGCACCGGCACGGTGAACGGAACAGTCACCCTCACCGGCTCAAGCATACTGTTGAGCGCGGGCACGCTGCATCTGGCCCAAGGCTTTACCGTGACCGGCGCGAACAATGTCATCGCGAGCGGATCGATTTCCGGCAATGCGGCGCAAAACGCGGGTTCTGCGTTGGCGGTGAATGGAACGCTGAGTGGCTCCGACGCGCTGGCCAACGGTGGGACAACGCTGAGCGGTGTCGGAACGGTGGGCGTGGTGACTTTGAACGGCGGTGGGAATGTGGTGAGCAGCGCGGGAACCCTGGCAACGGGCGGAATCACCGTGAACGGCACCAACAACACGATCGGTGGTGGAACGGTGACGGGAGCGATCACGCAGAATGCGAGCTCGGCTTTGACGGTGACCGGTAGCGCAGGGAGCGATACACTGGCGAATCTGGCAACCTTGAATGGCACGGGGACGCTGGGCGCATTGACGCTGGCGGGCAACAACACATTGAGCAGCACGGGGACGCTGACGGTCGGATTGATCACAATAGGCGGGACGAACAATGTGATCGCGAGCGGATCGATCTCCGGCAACGCGGCGCAGAACGCGGGTTCTGCGTTGGCAGTGAACGGAAGATTGAGCGGCTCCGACGCGCTGGCCAACGGAGCGACGAATCTGAGCGGCATCGGAACGGTGGGCGTGGTGACTCTGAACGGCGGCGGAAATGTGGTGAGCAGCGCGGGAACTCTGACAACGGGCGGAATCACCGTGAACGGCACCAACAACACGATCGGTGGTGGAACAGTGACGGGAGCGATTACGCAGAATACGAGCTCGGCATTGACGGTGACCGGGAATGCCGGAAGTGATGCACTGGGAATAAACGCGTCATTGGCTGGAATAGGCACGTTGGGAGCAACGACATTGGCTGGCACGGACACCCTGAGCAGCGCGGGAACATTGACGGTGACAAGCCTTGGAGTGAGCGGAGGCGGTAACACGATCAGCGGCGGCACGGTGAATGCGACCGGCGGGACGACGATCAACTCCGGCGGCAACCTCGCCGTGAACGGCACTTTGTCAGGCACAGTGGGAGTGAGCGGCGTATTGTCTGGCACCGGCACATTGACCGGGGCGGTGACGGTGAGCGCGGGAGGCGTGACGAGCCCCGGCGTGGGAAGCACGCCTGGAGTGCTGACATCGGACCTTGCCTACAGCGCAAGCTCGACGGCGAACTTCAATGTATCGAGCGGCAGCAGCGCAGCCCCGAAGTCTCATCTCTCAAACCTGTATTACTCGCAGATGATGGTGACGGGCGGATCGGGCGCGGTGAGCCTGGCGATCGGCAACAATGTGACGCTGGGGGCAAACAGCGCGTTGAGCGTGGCGCAGACAGGCAGCCAGATCCTGGGGAACGGATCGAGCAACTCGGGTGTGACCTTGCAATTGACCATCTCGAGCTCGGATTACGCGACCTTGCTGGCGAACAAGACGAACAATTACAACGCAAAGTCCGCGAACTCGACGCTGGACAATATCTTTGTGTTCAATCTCGGGACGACGCTCTCGGCGGGCCGGTTCACGACACTGGATATAGATGTGGGTGGAGTGAACACGCTGGGGACAATCTACTACGCGGGAGCAAACGACCGGTTTGCGGCGGACGGAGTGGGGAATACGGTCGGAGATGTCTATATCGGAAGCCAGGAATTTGCATTGAGTTACACGGGACTCCTCTCGGCGAACTCGACAACCGGTGGCAATGACATCGTAATGACGGCGATTCCCGAGCCAAGCACATGGGGGATGATATTGGGTGGATTTGGAATGCTTCTCTGCATCCAAAGGTTGCGCAAACGTCGGTTGGGGAACTGAAGTTGCGCAATCGGTTGTTTGACGCCCTCCGGTGGGGACCGGAGGGCGTTTTCTTTTCGTAATTCCCACGTCCGTTCAAACATGGACTTCACGATCACGAACGGCTGGCGGTCATCCTGTCCGCTGGCAGCGAAAACTGTCGAGACCATACTTCCGGGTGAAAACTCTCCCACTGCAAAGTCTTTAACGCTTGTGTAACCGGTGGCGGAGGGGGAGCGCCTGCGGGGATGTCTAGGCTTTGCCATCGCGGATAATAAAAAAACATACCGAAAGAGGATAGTCCATGTTGTTAACAGAATTCCCCATTCCTTTCGCATCGATTATGTGCAAGTATATTCAGTATGCCAAATACCCCAGCAACCTTTCGGCGTGGCGGGATTGAAGCCGATAAATCTATTTTTCAGTCCCTGGATGAAAATATTCTAAGGAGAACTTGGAATGCATTTTTGCTTCCGATTCTTGCTGTTTCGATCCTCATAGCGTTGGCCGGCCGGCCGGCATGCGGCCAGACGCTCACATGGGACGCCAGCGGAACGAGCGCGGCAAATCCGAAGGATGGAAGCGCGACATGGAGCACCTCGGGTACTAATTGGTCCAACGGGACCAGCGATTCCGGATGGACAACCGGCGACACAGCGGTGATCGGGAATGGCAACGGGGCGGCAGGGACGATCACGGTGGGGACGGTGTCGGTGGCGAATATGATCTTCAACGCGCCCGGGAGCGGGAGCTACACGTTGTCTGGAGGGACGATTACGCTCACCAGCGGCACGATCACGGACAACAACACGCTGGGGGTAACGACGATCAACTCGGTGATAGCCGGCAGCGCCGGGCTTACGGTCGCCGGCTCAGGTACGCTGGCCCTCGGTGGTGCCAATACCTACACGGGCACCACGACAATTAGCAGTGGCGGCATAGTCCAAGTGGGCACTGGGGGCACCGTTGGTTCGCTCGGATCGGGGAATATCGTGGACAACGGCTCGCTGGTGTACAATTTGGCCACTGGCGGCTCCGTCGTCCTGCCTTCGGGGACCGCAATCACGGGAAGCGGGAATTTGAGCGCCACGGCGGGGAACATATCATGGAATGGGAATGTTACTCTCGGAGGGAGCCAGAGTTACACCCAGATAGGCAATAACGGCACTTTATCCGAAGGGCTTCAGGTGGCCGCCTCAAGTGTGTTGACCGCAAGCTCCATCTCCATAACCGGCGATATTGGAGAGGTGACTGCAAACGGCAACTATTCCCTTGCCTTGAACACGAGTGCCGCCAATGGCCCGATCACCCTGAATATGTCCTTCTCGCGCTCCGGTGTCTGGTATGGCCTCAGCAGTTTCACGGCCAACTCCGGCACCGGGACGATCAACGTGGTGGGAACGGGCCCCTCTTCAACCGGCTGGAATAACACCCCTGTAACGCTCACGGGCGGCATCGTCAATATCACTGCGAATGTGAATTCCGGAGCGCCGGTCACAATCAATCCCTCGTTGACCGGCACGGTCTCGGGTGTGTTATCGGGGGCCATGTCGCTGACCAAGGGCGGCGTCGGCACGCTGGTGCTCACCGGCAACAACACCTACACCGGAACCACCACGATCAGCAGCGGCACGCTGCAGGTGGGCAACGGCGGGGCGAACGGCTCGCTCGGTACCGGGAATTTCGTGGATAATGCCACGCTCATTTACAATTTGCCCACGAGCGGCTACGTCCCCCTGACTTCAGGGTCCGGAAGCGGTAATTTAAGCGTAATAGCGCCGAATATTGGATGGAGTGGGAATATTACCCTCGGAGGGAGCCAGAGTTACACCCAGGTTGTCACTGCCGCCACCGGCGGTCTGTACGTAGGGTATCAGGTGGATGCCCCCACTGTATTGACGGGAAGTTCCATCTCCATAGTAGGCGATGTTGGAATACCATATGGCAATGGCAATAGTCTCGCCTTGAACACGAGTGCCGCCAATGGCCCGATCACCCTGAATATTTCCTTGGGAAAAGCCGGCGTCTGGTATGAGTTGAACAGTTTCACTGCCAACGCCGGCAGCGGGACGATCAGCGTGGTGGGAGAGGGTTACACCGGAACGGGCACCGCCTCCACATTGACTACGAATGGTGGCTGGTATGGCACGCCCGTAACGCTCACGGGAGGCGTCGTGAATATCGCTCCAGGTAGTATATATTCCACCGCGTCGATCACGATCAATCCCTCGTTGACCGGCACGGTCTCGGCCAATCTCTACGGGACCACGTCGCTGACCAAGGGCGGCGTCGGCACGCTCGTGCTCACTGCCGTGAACCAGTACACCGGCGCCACCATTGTCAACAGCGGCACCCTGCAAATATCGGGGGCTAATAATAGTGCAAACATCGCAAGCACGAGTTCCATCACCATCAATAACGGAGGCGCAATCAGCATTGTCGGTGATAACAACTATCTCTATACCGCTCCCGGCGCCGTCCTGACTATGATCAACTCCGGCGGATTGCTGACGATTTCCGCCACTAATACCGCCCATTTGGGGACAATGACGCTGTTGGGCGGAACATTGGCATCCACGGGCACGCCAAGCGGGGACGGCACGCTCTATGGAGTTTGGAATCTGGATCACGGGGTGACCGCCGGGGGGACTACCACCACCTCGACGATCAGCGCCCTTAATGTCGCGCTGACGCAGAGCGGAAGCACGGTTTTCACCGTCAACTCCGGGGCATCAAACGGGATCGATCTCGATGTCACGGGATACTTCGGTAATCCCTCGGGTGTTACGAGCACAGGGCTGGTCAAGGCCGGGAGCGGGGTGATGAGGCTGGATGGGACGAATACCTACACCACCGCCACCACGATCAGCGCCGGAACGTTGCAACTGGGCGATGGCGTGTCCCGCAACGGATCTGTGGCCGGAAACATCACCGATAACGCCAGCCTGGTGTTTGCCAACCCGGCCGCGCAAACCTACGCCAAGGTGATCAGCGGCAGTGGGACGGTGACGGTGTCTGGCCCCGGGGCGATCACGCTCACCGGAACAAACACGTACAGCGGAGCAACCAAAGTGAACGCTGGCACGCTCGTGGTCACAGGCACCCTGAGCAACTCGCAGGTGCAAGTGGCAGGCGGCACGCTGGCAGGCAGCGGGTATATCGCGAACAATGTGGTAGTGGGGACCGGTTCCGGAGCTCCATCGAGTTCCATCATCGCCCCCAGCGCAGGCGGAGGCGTGGCCTCGCAGTCATTTATCAACATCGGTGGAAACCTTACGTTGAACAGTGACGCGGCTTTCCAGTTCAAGCTCGACTCGAACACGGGATACAACGACGCGCTTTTAGTCACCGGCACGCTGAGCTTGCTGAATGCCCCCACGTTGATCGGCTCCGACATCGGGAATACGCCTTTGTTCGGGACGCAGTTCATCATCGCGGAAGCGAATGGGGGAATCACCGGCACCTTCGCCAATGATCCGGAAGGCGCGGATATCATCATTGGCTTGAACACATACTCCATTGATTACACAGTGGATGGCAACACGGAGATCGTGCTGACAGCGGTAACGCCTGCGACGGCCTACTGGCAGGGAGCCTTGAGCGGGACATGGGCGACGGTGACCAGCGGTTCAACGAACTTTACGAGTGATGCAGCCGGAACCACGAACACCGGGGTGCTCCCCGGTGCGGCCACGAACGTGAAATTCACGGCGAACAGCGGAAGCAACCTGAACACGGTGCTTGGCCAGAACTTCACGATCAACAGCCTGGAGTTCACGGGAGCGGGCAGCACCGCGGCAACATCGTCGGTAACCATCAGCGGCAGCACGCTGACGATCAACGCAAGCGGGATCAACGGGAACACTGCCGGGAGCGGCATCGTGGTGGATGCGGGTTCCGCAGCGCACACGATCAGCAGCAATGTGGTACTGGGATCAAGCCAGGCATGGACAGTCAACGGCAATACGTTGACAGTGAGCGGGAATATCAGCGACAGCGGCAGTTCGTATAGTTTGACGAAGTCGGGAACGGGAATGTTAGTGCTATCCGGCTCGGCCAGCTACAGCGGAACGACCGGGGTGAACGCCGGAACATTGGAAGTGGATGGTTCTACGTCGGGAAGCAGCGCGGTAACGGTGAACACGGCGACCTTGCAGGGAACCGGGACTGTGGGAGGAACAGTGGCGCTGACGGGATCAAGCACCCTGGCGAGCGCAGGGAACCTGACACTGGCAAGAGGATTCAGCGTGAGCGGCTCTGCGAGCACATTAAGCAATGGAACAATCACCGGCAACGCGACACAGAACGCTGCCTCGGCATTCACGGTGAACGGGACGTTGAGCGGCAGTGACACATTGGCAGCGGGGGCATCCCTCGCGGGCACAGGATTCGTGGGAGCGACGACATTGAACGGCACGGACAACCTGAGCAGCGCGGCAACGCTGACGGTGGCAAGCCTTACCGTGAATAACGGCGGCAACACGATCAGCAGCGGCACGGTGGATGCGACGGGCGGAACGACGTTGAATGCAAACAGCGGCCTTGCGGTGAACGGGACATTGGAAGGAACGGTATCCGTAGGCAGCGGCGCTACATTGACAGGCACCGGCACAGTCACGGCAGGAGTGACGGTGGGAGCTGGAGGCATCACGAGCCCCGGCGGGACAGCGCCCGGCGTGATGACCACGGACCTTGCCTACAGCGCAAGCTCGACGGCAAACTTCAACGTGGCGAGCAGCGGCAGCGCGGGAGTTCCGCAGGCGCAAAATTCGCACCTGTTCTACTCACAAATGATCGTGACGGGCGGGTCGGGTGCGGTGAGCCTTGCGATCGGCAACAATGTGACCTTGGGGGCGAACAGCACATTGAGCGTGGCACAGACGGGGAGCCAGATCCTGGGAACTGGAGCGAGCAACTCGGGAGTGACCTTGCAGTTGAGCATCTCGAGCACGGACTACGCGACGTTGCTGGCGAACAAGACGAACAACTACCTGGCAAAGAGCGGGAACACGGGACTGGACAATTACTTTGTGTTCAATCTCGGGACGACCCTCTCGACGGGCCGGTTCACGACGCTGGATATTGATGTTAGCGGGGTGAATACGAGCGGGACAATCTACTACGCGACGACAGCAAACGACCGGTTTGCTGCGGACGGGGTGGGGAACACGATCGGCGATGTCTATATCGGAAGCCAGGAATTTGCATTGAGCTACACGGGGCTGATGTCGGCGAATTCGACGACAGGCGGAAACGACATTGTGCTGACGGCGATCCCCGAGCCCGGCACATGGGGGATGATATTGGGAGGATTTGGAATGCTTATCGGTTTTCAGAGGTTCCGCAGACGCAGGAATGGCTGATTTTTTACGCAACGCGAACCCCTCAATTGGCAGGGATAATCAACCGTTGCCAACCCTCGGGGAACGAGTTACGCCGCCCACCTCCGCCCACGGCATCATCTCGCAAAGCCTCGATTACCAACCGTCAGTTGCCGCCCTTGCCCCCAGCGGCCTCTCTAAATCTCGAGTATCTCCAAGGCCGGGGATTGTAAATTTGACAGGCGACATCTGGTCTTCGAATAGAGCTGGTTGATGGCAACAAAATGAACGGCACACAAAATTTTGACTCCGGGGATTCAGAGGCAGTCTCGACATGGCTGAAAGCCAGGGGGTATTCGCAATACATCGCGAAATTTGTCGAGCGGGAAATCACCATGAAGGATCTTGCTCGCCTCACGGAGGGGGATCTAAAGGCATTGGGGGTGAGCAAAATTGCACATGTCGCGGATCTGCTTGCGAAGATTAATGAGTTGAACAAAGGAGGTGCCGGAGCACAGTCTCCGCCTGCCACTGTCGCCGCGATGCCCAAGGGGATGACCGCATTTCCCGGGATGGTAAATCCTATCCTGATCAAGCCGGTAATCACGGCTCCCGCGCCAGCATCGCGTGCATACGGATCGGCCACAGGTGCCGTAGCTGCTGCGCCTCCACCAGCGCCTGCGGCGAGAACCGGTTCTGTTCCCACGGCTACTGCGCCGGCAAAGAAAGCTGTAAAGCGGCGCATCGGAGGAGGTTTCCTGGTGATCAGCATTGTGCTGCACGTGATCTTCGGATTGGTGGCGACTTATTTTGTGGTGCAGACGATCACGCACCGGAAACTGACGTTCAAGAGCGGCCCGCCGTCGCCAAACCCGAACGAGCGTGCGATGGAACACAAGGTGGAAATGGTGAAGAAACAGAACACGATGAGCGCACCGATGGCGATGAAACGGATCGTGACCACCGGGATGTCGAAAGTGGCGCTGCCTGCAATGCCGGACATGCCCGCCGTGAATCCGGAGATGCCGACGACCATGGAGGGCATGGGCGGGCCGGCAATGGGCGTGTCCGCCACTATGGGAATGCCGGGTGCCGGAAGCAGCGGAGGAGGGGGAGGTCCCGTGTCGTTTTACGGATTCTCAAACCGGCGCGATGATGCGTTGGAAGGGACATTTTACAGCCTCAAGGAAACCAGGGATGGGAGGCCCACCAAATACACTGAAAGGCAGTTTTACTCCGAGGTGGCCCACTTCATTAAGGAAGGCTGGAACATGGACATACTGGACAAATATAAAGCAAGTCCAAACAAGCTCTATGCGACCCGGATTTTTACTCCCAACATACTCTCCATGGAGGGACCGACCAGCTTTGGCATGCCCCCCATGCAAGAGCCGCCTCTGTGGGTGGTGCATTACCAGGGAAGAGTCTCGCCAAATGAAAGCGGTGTCTATCATTTTGTAGGAGCGGCTGATGCGGTAATTTTCGTTAAACTGGATGGCAACGTGGTCTTGAACGGATCATGGACTGATATCAGCAATGTCCCTTCAACGTGGAAGGCCGATAAATACTATACGTTCGCGGCCCATCCAAAGGGTCTTGCCAAAGGGCCGGGGGTCGCGCTTTCCGCCGGGCAATTCTATGATATGGAAGTTTTGGTTGGCGACCAAGGTGGCGCAACCTGGCAATCCCTTTATATTGAAGAGGAAGGGAAAACTTATCAAAAGGACGCGCAGCAGAATCCGATACTTCCGATCTTTAGGATTTCCCCGGATCCGCTGCCCAAGGAGCACGAAATGAATTACGCTCCGCATGCGCCGGACGGTCCTGTCTGGCAAGGCAAAGCGACTTTCTCCGTATTCAAATAACCATGCTGATTTGTTGGCAGCGCAAATGAATGGCACACAAAATTCGGGTTCCGGGGATTCAGCCGCTGTCTCGACATGGCTGAAGACAAATTAATATTGGGCAGGGGTCCTCTCGCCTTGAATTCACGCACCAGTTTGTAGGTGTTTATACAAAAGTAATCAGTAATCCCGGGGACACGAATGGCTGGTGATGCGTTTTCGACTCTGGAGAGTTAATTATCCCAATCTCCACAAATGATCCTCCTGGGCACGCAGTTCTTGTGTAAGAATTATTTTATTGTCACGCCAGGAAGAGTGACGGTTTTTGATGCTTAATTTTTGCTAAACCGATAGTTTGGCTCTTTTTAATCTGGATACACGGTTTTTTTTGTGGACGAGGAAATGTCGTTAAATGATACATAATATCTGTAGTAAAGTGTATGTTTTGGCCGCAGAATACGTGAATGCTCTGGAGTACCAGCCAGTGGTGAGACATCTGCGGCAATTAACATAACTTCTCCCACTTTCATGAACCAGAAAAGGCCGAGTCAAACTAAAACCCGGAGACGTGGCCTGCGCGGCAGCGATATCTCAATTAACTGAAACGATTATTTCTGAACCTGAATCTGCCTTCGTGAGCATCCCTCTGTTATTCCCCCTTCACCTGCTTTTGGCTTTCTTCTTCCCAGTGCCTGTCACCGTTGAATGCAGGCTGGCGCTCCACCCGTCCTTCAGACACCCACATGAGGTTTTTTGATACTCATCTTCATCTCTGGGATCTGAAGGAGTTTCCCTATTCGTGGTGCGCCGGCGTTCCGAAGCTGAACCGCAGCTTCCTTTTGCAGGATTACCGGGATGCGGCGGATGGCTGCGGAATTCAAAAAGCCTTATTCATGGAATGCGATGTGGACGAGCCATACTCGCTCGATGAAGCGCGGCGCATCCAATCGCTGGCCGGCGGAAACCCGTTTATCGCTGGCATCATTGCCAGTGGGCGACCGGAACGGGAAGGGTTTGGCGAGTACCTTGACGCCCTTGCAAAGTTGCCGCTGGTGCGCGGTTTGCGGCGTGTGTTGCACACCCAACCGGATGCCCTGTCGCAAAGTGCGCTGTTCGCAGAAAACCTCCGCCTGCTGCCACAATATGAACTGACATTTGATCTCTGCGTGCAGGCCCGGCAATTGCCACTGGCTATTGCATTGGTGAAAAAATGCCCGGGTCTTACTTTCATTCTCGACCACTGCGGCGTGCCGGATGTAAAGGGGCGCGCGTTTGATCCCTGGCGCACCCACATCCAGAAATTGTCAGCCTTCCCCAACGTTGTCTGCAAAATCAGCGGCCTAGTCGCCTATGCCGATCCCGCATGCTGGACGGTGGAAGACTTGCGGCCGTGGGTGGAGCATGTGATCGCATGTTTCGGCTGGGACCGAGTGGTCTGGGGCGGCGACTGGCCGGTATGCACATTATCCGCGACGCTCAGGCAGTGGGTGGACGCCACATTGGAACTCACAAAGGGCGCGGCTGAAGCCGACCGGGAAAATTTATTCTGGCGGAATGCGGAAAGGATCTACCGGATATGATGGAGCTGCAGGACAAGGTCGTGATGGTGACTGGCGGGGCTCAGGGGATCGGACGCGAATGCGCCGTGGCATTCATCCGGGAAGGGGCGAACGTGGCCGTGCTTGACGCCGACGCGGAGGCATTGAAGCAAACCGTTGCGGACTTGGGCGGCAACGCGCTGGCCGTCCACTGCGATGTCTCCCGCGACGAACCGGTCAAAGAAGCCGTTGCCGCAGTGCTGAGGAAATATGGCCGCATCGATGCCATCCACAACAACGCCGGCATCGCCAGTCCGTCGCTGCCGCTCCACGAGACCAGCGAGGAAGAATGGGACCGTCTGATGAGCATCAACCTTAAAAGCGTTTATCTCACCACCCGCCACGCCATTGCGGCGCTGAAGTCGAGCAAAGGTTCCATTGTGAACACGGCAAGCATGGTCGGGTTGATTGGCCAGTCCAATCACGCCGCATATGTCGCATCAAAGGGGGGGATGATCGCTTTGACCAAGGCAATGGCGCTGGATTACGCCCCTTTTGGAATCCGGGTCAACGCTGTTTGCCCTGCCGGCGTCTGGACGCCAATGCTGCGCCAGTGGGCCGTGGAACAGCCGGATCCCGCCGGGATCGAAAGCTATCTCAACGAAATTCACGCGCTCGGCCATTGTCCCGAGGCGGATGTGGTAGCGGATGCCGTTGTCTTTTTACTTTCCAACAAGGCGCGTTTTATCACCGGCTGCATCCTCCCGATAAGCGGCGGCGCCGAGCTCGGATATCGAAAATAGCATGAACACCATCATTACTAAAGTTGCCACTCGTGACGCCCGTTTTCCGCTTGGAACCGGCGCGGGAAGCGATGCCGTCCACCGCGATCCCATTTACGCCTATGCTGTCACGCTCCTGGAATCCAATGCCGGCCCTACCGGCAACGGGCTGGCTTTTACCTTGGGCGAAGGCAACGACCTGGTCTGCCGCGCAGCTGAATTCTACGCGCAGCGGCTGGTGGGCCGTGACATCGAGGAAGTCATGGCCAGCTTCGGTCGCCTGCAACATGAAATGGCCAACGAACAGCAATTCCGCTGGCTCGGTCCCCACAAGGGCGTCGTCCATCTTGCGCTCGCATCGGTGACCAACGCGTGCTGGGATCTCTGGGCCAAGTCGCGCGGCGTGCCGCTTTGGAAATTGCTGCTGGACCTTTCGCCCGAGGAACTCGTTGCCACGCTCGATCTCTCCTACCTCGAAGACGAACTCACGCAAGAGCAGGCGTTGGCGCTCGTGCGCGCGCAGTGGCCGACCCGGAACGAACGCGAGGGTGTGCTCTCCGCGGGCTATCCCGGTTACGACACCTCGGTGGGGTGGTTTAACTACGATGACGAAAAAGTCCGCAAAAACTGCAAGAAGGCGATCGCCTCCGGATTTACCGCCATGAAGCTGAAAGTGGGATCCTCCGATCCCGAACGGGACATCCGCCGCGCCCACATCGTGCGCGAGGTGGCCGGGGACGCTGCTCGCGTGATGCTCGACGCCAACCAGCAATGGACACTCCCGCAGGCGCTCGCCATCTGCCCGCGCTTGAGCGCAATGAATCCGTTCTGGATCGAAGAACCGACGCATCCCGACGATGTGCTCGCGCACAAAACGCTGGCCGGCGCCATCGCGCCGGTAAAGCTTGCGCTGGGCGAGCACGTTCCAAACCGCGTCATTTTTAAAAACTACCTGCAGGCCGGTTGCGCCGGATTCATCCAGGTCGATGCGGTGCGCGTGGCCGGCATCAGCGAGTTCATCGCGGTGAGTCTGCTCAGCAAAAAATTCGATGTTCCCGTCGTGCCGCATGTGGGCGACATGGGGCAGATCCACCAGCACCTCGTGCTCTTCAACCATATTGGGCTCGGGCACGACGCCCTGTTCCTCGAACACATCCCGCACCTCCGGGAAAAATTCACCCATCCGGTCAAGATCGAGCGTGGTACCTACCTCACTCCCCAGGAACCCGGAAACAGCTCGGACTTGAAATTATGAAGAGCGCGGAATGACGCATGGAAACGAGGAGCCGCCGCGACAGTCTTTTTCCATCAACCCCTTAATCCAGGACTTTAAACCCATGTTCAGCTTGCAAAACAAAAACGCACTGGTCACCGGCGCCGGCGCCGGCATCGGGGCCGCCATAGCCGGGGCATTTGCCCGCGCGGGCGCAAAAGTATTCGTTGCCGACCGCGACGAGAAAAGCGGGCGTGAGATCGCAGAGAAAACCGGGGGGGAGTTTCTGCTGCTGGATGTGACGAACGAAACCGACTGTGCCAATGCCGCCAAGGCCTGCGGACCGCTGCACGTGCTCGTCAACAACGCCGGCATAGGGCATGTCGGCACGCTCCTGACAACCTCTGGCGAAGACATGGACCGTTTATACAGTGTCAACGTCAGGGGGATGTTTAATTGTTCCAAGGCGTTCCTGCCGGCAATGCTGGAGCGCAAATCGGGCAGCGTCATCAACATGGCCTCCATCGGCGGGGTGGTGGCCGTGCGGGACCGGCTGGCCTACACCACTACGAAATTCGCCGTGGTTGGCCTCACCAAGGCGATGGCGTTGGACCATTCCGATACGGGCGTCCGCTTCAATTGCATCTGCCCCGGGCGTGTGGAAACGCCGTTCGTCACTGGCATCCTGAAACAATACGCCGACCCTGAAAAAGCCTATCGCGAGATGTCCGCCACGCAGCTCCAGGGCCGCATGGTGAGACCGGATGAAGTTGCCGCCGCCGCGTTGTACCTTGCGGCTGACGAGTCCGCCATGGTCACCGGCAGCACGCTGATGATCGATGGTGGATGGAGCGCCGGTAAATGAACCGGGGATTTCGCGTTCCGCACCACCATTCGGGATTCCCGATTCCAAATTTATGAAAATAATCCGTTACACTGATTCCGCCCTGCAAATTCATTGTGGAGCCCTGAACCCCGATGGCACGGCTTGCAGAATCGCCGGGGACATTTTTGGCGAATTCACCGTCACCAGCGAAACAGCAGACGTCAAAAAACTGCTAGCGCCGATCGTCCCGACTTCCATCCTCTGCATCGGGCTGAATTACCGGCAGCATGCCGCGGAGACAGGCGCGACCGTGCCTGAGTACCCGGTTCTGTTTACAAAGGGCATCAACACTCTCCAGAATCCTGGCGACCCGATCTGCATTCCTACCTATCTTCGCAGCGATGAAGTCGATTATGAATGCGAACTTGCCGTCGTGATCGGCAAGCCGTGCAAGAATGTCTCCCGGGAACAGGCGCTTGATTATGTGCTCGGTTACACTTGCGCCGATGATGTCAGTGCCCGCGACTGGCAGATCAAGAAGGGAGGGGGGCAATGGTGCCGCGGCAAGACGTTTGACACATTCAGTCCCCTGGGCCCGTGCCTCGTGACTGCTGATGAAATCGGCGACCCGAACCGCCTGCGGATCCGTACCCTGTTGAATGGCGAAATGATGCAGGATTCCAACACCAGCGACATGATCTTTGATGTGCCGCGATTGATCGAGTTCCTGAGCGGCAGCAATACGCTGCTGCCAGGCACTGTAATCCTGACGGGTACCCCGCAGGGAGTTGGGATGGCACAAAAGCCGCCCCGTTGGCTCAAGGAGGGGGATGTGGCAAGCATCGAAATCGAAAAGATCGGGACTCTCACGAACCCCGTGGTCGCGGAGGAACTCTAGCCATGTATGAACTTACTTTGGACGAGGACATCTTGATTGACGGCGTTCCGGAGAGATGGCGGCATTTACGATAACGAAAGTACTCAACCATGACAAAATTTATGATCAGTTCCCTTGCATTCAATATTCTCATTGCTCCGGCTGATCTGTGGATCGTTGTGGTCTATATTGCCGGGGTTGTTGCGCTCGGCTTTTATGCGGGGATCCATCAAGCTCGAAACAAAACGGAAGGAAGCAATTACTTCCTCGCCGGGAGCACCCTCACATGGCCCGTAATCGGACTTGCCATGTTCGCGGCGAATATCTCGACGGTTCACCTGGTCAGCCTGGCGGAGTCGGCTTATAAGTTCGGTCTGGTATATGGCAACTTCGAGTGGATGGCGGGTTTCACGCTCATTCTCCTGTCGCTCTTCTTCGCGCCGCTCTACTTGCGTTCACGCGTGCCGACTCTGCCGGATTATCTCGAGCGCCGCTACAATCGTCATTGCCGCGATGTGCTGGCATTCTTCTCACTGGTCTCGGCTATCGTCATTCACATTGGGGTCGCGCTCTATACTGCCTCGTGGGTTCTATGTGGCATCCTTGGTATTGATCCGCATGCGGCCCTGGGTGGGACGAATGCCCTGTTTTTTTTCATCATCGTGCTGGGGCTGATTACGGGTGTTTATACGACGTTCGGCGGGCTTCTCGCGGTGGTCTGGACGGAAAGCGTGCAGACGGTGATCCTTCTGGCCGGAGCCGTGGCGATCACCGTGGCCGGGTATGTTGCCATCGGTGGCTGGAGTGAATTGGCGCATACGCTGGCCACTCAGCCGCACCCGGCGGCGGGAACTGCGGCGGATATTCCCGCAAGCACGGAACGGTTTCTCCACATGGCCCGGCATGCGGGCGATCCCGGCGGGCTGCCGTGGTACTCCATCCTGCTCGGTTATCCGGTCCTTGGAATCTGGTATTGGTGCTGCGACCAGACCATCGTCCAGCGCGTCTTGGCGGCAAAAGATGAGAGGAATGCGCGGCTCGGCCCGCTTTTCTGCTCGTTCATCAAGATTTTGCCGGTCTTTCTTTTTGTATTGCCGGGCGTTCTCTGCGTCGCGCTTGTTCAGAAGGGCTATTTCCATGGGGAGGCTCCAAAAACCGCCGCCGATACCTACACATTTCTCGTCACGCACATGTTGCCGGTTGGGCTAAAGGGACTGGTGATCGCCGCGATGCTCTCGGCGGCGATGCAAACCTGTTCGGCCGCCCTCAATTCATCGGCCACGCTGTTCGCCTACGATATCGTAAAACGATGGTGGCCCGCGACACCAGACCACAAGCTGGTGGTGATCGGCAAAATTACCACGGTAGTCGCGACCATCCTCGCCATCGCACTTTCCCCGATCTTCGGGCACTACACGACGATCATTGAAGGCATCAACAAGTTGATCTCGTACATTGCGCCGCCTATCACCGCCGTGTTTCTGGCTGGTGTCTTTTGGAAGAAGGCGTCCGGAAAGGCGGCCTTTATCACGCTGATTACAGGTGCGAGCCTGGGCGCACTGGTGTTCTACCTCGACTGGACAAAACTCTATCAGGGCGACTTCATGCTGACAGCCTTTGGATTGCTGGTCATCTGCCTGTCAATCCTGATTCTCGGTTCATTTGTATTTCCCGAGCCGCTCAAGGAGGAAGCACGCCTCCTGGTCTGGGAGAGCTGGCGGGAGCCATTGCGCAATCCATTGCAAGGCAATTTCCTCACCGATTACCGGTTCCTCAGCGCTCTGGTCCTCATTACCTTTGCCGTTCTTTACTACATATTTCGCTAAACTATCCCCCTTATGAAAAACATCCAAACCAACCTGAAATACATTATTGCCATTCCTTTGCTCAGCCTGCTTGGTGCGTGCAGTTCCACGCCGCACGGCCAGGTGCAAAGATTTGGCTCCGTCACCGGACTCAGACCTGAAAAGGCTGCTTACTATAAGCAACTCCACGCCCATCCTTGGCCCTCTATCTGCGAGCAGATACGCCGCAGCCATATCCGGAATTACTCGATTTTTGTAAAGCAGATCGATGGCAGGGATTATCTCTTCTCCTATTTCGAATACACCGGCAGTGATTTTAAAGGTGACATGGCAAAAATGGCCGCGGATCCCGAGACGCGGCGCTGGTGGCGAGAAACCGATCCCTGCCAGGCTCCGTTGCCAGACGCCAGGGCAAAAGGAAAAATCTGGTCCGACGCCGCCGAAGTTTTCCATTTGGATTAGTCGCGTATCTGTTGCCGTTCTTCCTGAACGATATGATCCGGCCAAACCGGTTTCTGGCGAATTATGCATCTTTGCTCCAGGCGCGCGATGTCATGTTGTGGTGTAAAAGTTTATTCATCATCCTGTAATCCGCTCGATCTACTTTGTGAAAAGGCTTTTATTTGACGCACGGGGGATGTCGTTAAATGATATATAATATCTGTAGTAAAGTGCCTGCTTTGGCCGCAATGTTCGTGAACACGTCTGAAGTCATCCAGTGGTGAGACGCCTGCTAGTGGGACCGGTGGGGTTCCCATTATCGTTGCAATCTGCAGTCGGATTATGACGCGCCAGCTATCTTCCATGAAAACCAAAAGTTATAATAAATCTTCCATCCTGGCTCTGATTCTCTCGATTGGAGCTGCTTTTGTCGCATCGATCCACTTTGCCCGCGGCGCATCCGATTCCTGGCCCAAGGCCGATCCTGCGGCCATCGCCCGCTGGCAGGCGATGCGTTTAGGGATGTTCATCCACTGGGGGCCCGTCTCCCTGACTGGCCGTGAAATCAGTTGGTCCCGCAGTGGGGGCGCCCAGGCGCAGGCCTATGACAATCTCTACAAGCAATTCGACCCGGAAAAATTCAACGCTGATGACTGGGTCTC
>Ga0206937_10193_pt1 | contig 17488 bp, 13 predicted proteins | sample Alteio_BWOrgHeat_11_FD_152923 | JGI IMG/M metagenome (GOLD analysis project Ga0206937, IMG submission 152923) | Enriched cells from forest soil in Barre Woods Harvard Forest LTER site, Petersham, Massachusetts, United States -... | ecosystem: Environmental > Terrestrial > Soil > Temperate forest >... | reverse complement strand
TGCAAAACTGCTTCTCATCCCTTACCCTCCCCGATATGAGTGAGATTGTCATTCCGACGAAGGAGGAATCTCTTTAATCTTAAACGATGAAAGTAAAATCAGTTTAATAGCTTACCTTAACACAAAAAAATAAATACTTTAATAAAATAAACATGACAAAACAAGAATTTTTAAAAGACTACTATTTCACCTTCCAGATAGTAAAAAGTGATAGTGCTGTCTTGGTAGTAATTACCGGCATCATTGAACGCATAAGTCATAAAGTAGTTGATAATATTAAAACAACTATTGATATTCCAACTGCCAATGATTGGATTAAAGAAGGTGAAACTGATAAAAAAGTAACAGAATGGGATTTGAATCAATCTACTGACCTGGTGAAACGATTTCAATTGGATTATTTTGCAAAGAGGATTGGTATAGAAAAATATTTCCCATTGAATATTAAGGAGAATATGGAGATTGGAGGGATGTATAAATGATTTGAAGACATTGGAATGTATCAATATCCTGAAAGGTTTTTCTCCTTTCAGGTATGATAAATTAAATCTAAATAAATAAAATCCATACCTTTCAGGATGGAAAACCTGAAAGGAAGAGAGAAATACCTGAAAGGAAATAGAACCAAATGTAAAATTAATAGGTTTAAAGCGTAATTTAAGGTATCTTTACATCGTTGTTGAATAAAAACAGAAAAAATAAGGGATAATGGCAAAAGATAAAAAAAGGACATTGGAAGAAATTCAGGAGGAATTGAAAGCCTTTGATAAAATGCTTGGGGAGGGGGAAGAAAAATATTTTAACACTGATGATTTTTGGAGAATAATAATGGGGTATTTAATTAACGATGAACCTGAGAAGGCACTGGTAGCATTGGAATATGCTAAGAAGCTGCATCCTGGAACAGTTGTATTTTTGATTCATGAAGGGATGATACTTAATCGCTTGGATAGAAATGAAGAGGCGATAGAGGTACTGAATAGAGCCGCATTGATTTATCCGACAGATTATATGGTTTATAATACCCGGTCTAAGTGTTATTTTCAAATACAAGAGCCTGAACTTGCAAGAGCTGATATTGATAAAGCAGAAGAATGTGGTTATGATTTTGCAGAAGCTATAGGATATAAAGAAGATCCTGATAGAACAATATTTAAAAAGAAGATGGTCGAAATGGAACCATTTGAACTTTTTAATGAGGAGCGCATAAAGTATTCAAGCGATTTTGAAACGTTGAAAAAAATAGTTGAGATTTACAGGTTTTCTCATGAAGAAAAAGGTGTTGAAACAATAAATTTTTTTAATAAAATAGCACAAGACAATCCTTCCTCCGCTGACAGGTGGATGTTTCTTGGAGAAATTTATTGCTCGTTTTCAAAAGGCAAAGAAGCCATTGAATCGTTTGATTTTTCGCTTAGTCTGAACCCTGAAAATGCGTATTGTTATAATTTAAAGGCACATCACTTTCGGTCATCGGATAAATATGAAGAAGCAATTCTTAATTTTCGTTTGAGTATTGAATATTCGAAACCAACAGATGATTATTTCTATCCAAAATATGAAGAAACTAAACAAGAAGAAAACATTCCATACATGTATTATTTTATAGGAGATTGCTATATGAGATCAAGACAATATAAAAATGCAGAAATTGCATACAGGAAATATAGTGAATTGAATCCTGAAAATGATTGCCCATGGTACTCCATCGGACTTGCTTTAGGGAAACAAGGATTGCATAAAGAATCAATCGGATATTTTGAAAAAGCGCTTGAATTAGATGAAGAATATTCGAGTTATGTTTATTGTATATACGCTTACGCCTTATTTAAAGCGGGATTAATAAAGAAGTCTCAAATAGCTTTTGACAGGATACTGGAAGATGAATATTTTAGTGATGGTTTTTATTATTATTATCCCCAATTTCTTTGGGGAATTAATAAGAAGGAGGAAGCATTCGAAGAATTGGAAAAAGGTATAAAAGAACATCCTGTTTATGATGAATTATTTTATATAAAAGCCATGTTTTATTACCGGTTAAATGATCGGAAGAATGGAAATAAGTTCTTAAACACTGCTCTTAAACTTGATTTTGATGGACACTTTCTATTATTTGAATATGCTCCTGAACTTGAGAATGATAAGGAGATATTAAAGGTGATAGAGACTTTTGGAAAGAAAAATAATAAAGGAAAATCATGACCAAATTTCCTGAAAGATTTTTCTCCTTTCAGGAATATCAAATCAATAGAAGATAGGTTTGGATATAATAAAAATTCATTTTTTCAATAATAAATAAGTCTTTAAATATGGTTTTTGCATGATATTTGATTCTTCTTTCAAAACTATTAGAAATAAATGAAACTAAACCAGATAATAAAGAAAGGTGCAAGCATACTTCTTTATACTATTGTTTTATATTACCTTCTTCCTTTCCGACCTCTTTATCTTTATTATACTTCACTTAATAACACTTCTCAGGAGTACTTTAAACATGATAATAAGAGTACTAATGCTCCTGAAAGTTCCGGTGTTTTTACCTCTGAATTAAATTATAATAAAGATACCTTTCCTCAAAAGGAAAAAGTACGGTTTTTCTTTGATTCAGTTTTTATTGTTTCGCCATATTATGTTTCGGTTGTTTCTTTAACCAAAGAAGAAATACAATCTTATTTAGAATCCACCTATCAAAACCCGCTTGTTTATTATAATTCAAGCCGTGGTCCTCCGATAGTTTAGTTTTTTAATAAAAATTTCATCCCTGTTCATTCAGGGATGGAATTTAATGTTATTCATTTCGGTATATGTAGTTTATAACTGCAAATACAGGTAGATGAATTTCAAAATTTAATCTTATAAAAACTAAATTATCATAAACTTTTAATAAATAATAAAATGAAAAATTTAAAAATTGTAATCGTTCTGATACTCACCACTACGCTGTTTTCGTGTGTGAGTACTAAAAAATATAATGCCTTGAACAGGGACTATCAAAAAGTTCTGTCGGAGAGTAAAATTTGCGGAGACAACCTGACTAAATTCCAATCATTAAATGATGAATTAACCAGTAAAAATAAATCGTTGGAAGAGCAACTTGATTATCTTCGGAAACACGGCGATCAGATGTTGAATACCTTGCAGGATTTGTCGGTATTAAACAGCAAACAGGCAGAAAGTATGAAGGAATCTTTAAAAAGATTATCAGAAAAGGAAGGTTTTATTGATAACCTTCAGGCAGAAATGAGAAGGAAAGATTCATTGAACATGAATCTTGTTTTGAACCTGAAAAGCAGTTTACAGAACATCAATGATAATGATGTAAATATAAAAGTTGAAAAAGGTGTGGTTTATATTGATATATCAGATAAACTACTTTTTAATACAGGCAGATATGAAGTAACGGATAAAGCCAAAACTGTTTTAGGTAAGATTGCCAGCGTGTTGAATGCCCATCCTGAACTGGATGTAATGGTTGAAGGACATACCGATAATGTGCCTATCCAAACAGAATTTATGGCTGACAACTGGGATTTGAGTGTATTGCGGGCTACTTCTGTAATAAGAATTCTTCAAACCAATTATAAAATTAGTCCAGTACGAATGACTGCTGCCGGACATAGTGAATATGATCCGATTGCATCAAATGATAATGCCGATGGCAGATCTCTTAATCGTAGAACACGAATAGTTCTGTTACCTCAGTTAGATCAGTTCTTTAAATTACTTGCTAAAAATCAATAAATAAAATAAATCCGGCAGGCATTATTTATTATACCTGCCGGGTTTTAAATGTAAAATTCTAATAATTTAAAAATAACCTAAAAACAATAACATGATACATATTATTTCAGATCTTCCTGAAAATATTTTGGGAATTTCAGCAGATGGAGACATAACAAAAGAGGATTATAAGAAGGTATTGATTCCTGAAATCAGGAAGATGCTGAAAATGAATAAAAAAATTAATCTTCTTTATTTAATGGGAAATGACTATACAGGCTTTGACTTAACAGCAATACTGGATGGTAATACAGCAGGAATAAAACATTCCTCATCATGGAAAAAAGTTGCATTAGTATTGGAGGATATCTATATAGATTCATTTTCTATTTACTATGGTAACAGGTTAAATCATGTAGTAAAACTATTTTCTGATGATGAACTAGATGAAGCAAAAAAATGGATTGTTGAGAAATAAAAAATAATAATTAATAAAAACAGGGTATTGTTTAAACAACCGACAATGTAACCTTTATATGTTTCCTTTTTGGTTACTATTCTTTATTATTTGTTAGAATCTATTTTACCAATTATTATATATTGCACACTTTTTTATGGTATTATGAACCTGTATATTATTCCACAATCAATTTAGCATTAAATATTTCGTTTCCGTTTTGAAGTGTGATTAAATATACTCCTTTTGCTTTACCATCGAGATTAATGGAATATTTATTTTCTCCTTCAATAGATTTACCTCCATCTTCCATAATTGTCTTACCAATAATATCAGTAATCATTAAATGATAATTACCTGCAGTCTTTGAAAGAAAAGAAATTGTAACTTGTCCTTCTGCAGGATTTGGATAAATATGCAAAGAATTTCCGGTGTTATTTATAACTGGAATCCCTGTGCATGCACTTACATATATATTTCTGCTCGAAGATTCCTGGCATCCTGTAGTATTATCAGTGTAGGAATAAACAATAGTATAATTTCCGGTGGTAAGTGTTGAGGGATTAAATACATTTGCAGTTACTCCAGAACCTGAAAACGTTCCTCCTGCAGGACTTCCGGTTAATGTTATATTTCCATCAGTAATACATATAGTATCGGGTAATCCTGCGAATGATACAATTGGAAAAGGACTGAACAACACTGAATCCGAAGGGTTTCCATTTGCAGAAAGAATTAACCAGAAAGAAGTATCGGGCAATCCGGATGGAAGAACAAATAATGCCGTATCAGCAGCATTGCCTGTCTGAACGCTTGTTCTGTTCCAGTTCGATGTGCGGGCATAATATACATTTCCTCCTTCCTGAACTCGTACGATAGGATAATTACTAGCCATTTGCCAGTCATCTCCATAAGCAGCGCCTTCAGATATTCCATTAAATAATTTTCCTGTAATCATAAATGAATCACAACTTGTTTGAATGATATGACTTATAATAGGTTTACCTTCAGGAAGGGGAGGACCTGCAGGGGTATAGACATAATATATGTTCGACCAGTTTTCTTGCTGCTGAGCAAAGAGAACAGAACCATCAGGTAAATCAACCATACTGGTAACATAGCAAGGTTCATTCACCGAAGTACCACCACCTGGCGCACCAATTTGTATAAACCTATTGGTGAGATAATCGAATTCATAAAATATAGTTGGTGCCTGAAAAACATTTCCAGGAATCGGAACCGGAGAAACAGCATAAAGAATTTTTCCATCAGCCATCATTGCAGCAGCAGCATCAGGAGTTCCCTGGTAGCATGGAACCATTGGACCAGCTGCCCATGTTCCCGGATTAGTGTTTCCTGATGGTGTATAATATGCAGTGAATCCTGTGGCACCGATATAGAATACTCTTCCATCCGGTAAAAGGAAACCAGCTCCTGTTTCACTACCATAAGCATCATATAATTCAACAGGTAAATTACCATCTGCAATCCATTGATTCGTGGAAGGAATATATCTTTCCGATGTTTCTGTTCCTATATTTACAAATAAAACACTGTTATCAGGCAGTTTCACCCATGCAGATTCATCAACACCACCTAGCATTGAAGATTGTCCTCCATAAGTATTTGTTTGTGGATTATAAATGAAGGAAATATTATTCCATTCGCATGCCTGAAGAACAGTTCCATCAGGTCTAATCTCCGAATTCGCATCACCGTAAGCATATCCTGTGACAGGGCATTGAGTCCAGGTATCAGTCAATGGATTATATACTTCACTTTTTGATTGTCCTGTTCCATACTCACCTCCTGCAATATAAACACGTCCATCTTTAAGAACCTGTGAGGAGAAATAAAGTCTTGAATCATGCATGGAAGCAAGTTGTGACCATGTTCCATTGATATAGCTTCCATGAATGTCAGGAGTCAGTAAATCCCAACGTTTTCCATAACCAGAAGTATCATCACCCGATGTCTTACACATCACAGTTCCATTAGAAAGTAAAAGCATCCCACCCATATTATAATCGGGAGCAGTGGCTGTTACTACTGTCCAATTTCCTAATGTAGGAATAACAGTCTGGTAACCAACAGGACAAGATACAACAGGGACATGTGTTCCCATAGTTCCTGAACCAACAACCTGTGTAAAGCATCCTGATAAAATATCACTCACTATAGCTGTATTTTTTATGTCATAAGTTACCCAGAAATAATTTGTTCCTGCCGATAAAGTTGCTGCTCCTGTTACAGTATATGCACCATTAGGATTACTAAAAGAACCGAATGGATTAGCCATCGAAAACACATTACTTGTTCCTGTAAAATATACATTTACATTTGCAATATCTGCTGCTGCATCTGTACAACCATTTGTATTGAATGATAAACTTGAAATATTAAACGGAGCTAGAATGCCTGTATTGGTTGTTATCTGAACTTGTAAAATAGGATTATTAACAGAACCTTGAGGGTCAGTATTTAAGTTATCAACAAATGCTGAGGTGCATGAATTATAAGCCATAGGAGCTGCAATTGACTGATAACCTGCAGGACAAGTGATTGAAGGTGTCTGAGTTCCCATTGCACCCGAACCTGTAATATCGGTACAGCAACCTGATAATGTATCAAAATAACCTGCACTGAAATCTAAATCATAAGTAACCCAGAAATAATTTGTTCCTTCAAATAAAGTTTGTGAACCATTTACAGTATAAGCACCATTCGGGGTATTAACAGTAGAACCAAATTGATTAGCATTTGAAAAAGTATTATCAGGACCGGTGAAATAAACTTTTGCATTTGCAATGTCTGTTAATGCATTCGTACATCCGTTGGTAGTAAGATCTAAACTTGTAATATTCATAGGTGAAAGCAAACCTGTTGTCACCACTTTTATTTTTAATATCTGAACACCTGCTGTATTCTGAACATCTTCCTGAGTATTGTTTATAAATTCTGTAGTGCTTGAAACATAAGTCATGTTAACAGGTGCTGGTGGAGTCCATGTATAAGTTAATCCATTTGCAGGTATATTTATCGAGGACATATTACAAACATATTTTAATGAATCTCCTGCAATAGAAGTAGCCCATGTATTTGTTCCATTAGTCACCACCCTGTTATTGAAATCAGAGGTTGTATCACCAAGCAAACCAACACTTCCTGATTCAGTAGAAGCATCTGAACAATTATTTGCACCCATTGTTGTTGCATCTGTTGTAGGTCCCCAAACTACTTGTATTGTATTACTTGTTTCGTTAAGGATAACCTGGAAAGTATAGTAATTACTACCCGAACCATAATGCTCGCATCCAGTCCATTGAATCACAAATTGTCTGTTGGGTGATAATCCCAAAGTGGTGTATTGAATTGTGGATGTTGAATCACTCGAAACTAAATCGGTTGAATATCCAGCAATGGTTCGCAAAGGATTATTTTGTAATCCGCACCATGCATTATAAGGAACAGCACCCATTGTGATATATCCGTTTGCGGAAATACCCAAAGTATTATAGGTTTGATTATTATAAACAAAATAAAAAGGAATGGTTATAAGCCCTGATACCTGGTCATCCCACGGAGCGCTCCAAAGTGTATCTCCGGTTATTGGTGTATAAACTCCGGAAGAAGAACTAAAAGTATAACTTGCAACCTGAGCATCTGTACGATTAAATACCGAAACACCAATAATCAGAAGCAGGAAGAATATAAATCCATTCAAACTTCTTAAAGAGATTTCTTTTTTGTAATTGTTTTTTTTCATTGTAATAGTTATAGTTTATTTTGTTTATGCTTACACTAATCGGTTTTCAGCTACCCCGTTATTCTATAATAAATGTATCCTGATAATAATAAGGACACTACTTATAAGCCTTCAAAACTAATTTATATTTATGGTACTACCAAAAATTGCATGTTTTATAACAATTTATGATGGTTTTCCTGAATATGTTAAATAATGAATGATAACTAAAACGATAATAGAAATCATAAAATGAAAGACAACTAATAAATTACCTTTAATAAAAGGAAAAATCACTCTATTATTGGGTGGCTTTTCTTTTAATATTCGAATACTCTTTTATCTTATCAAAGTAACCGTCCCTACCTTGGTATGTTTTTGAAGTTCGGCGTAGTTATAGAGTTTATAATCTATCCGGTAAACATAAGTTCCTTGCGGAACAGGCTCACCATTATAGTTTCCATCCCATCCCTGGCTGATATCTTCGGAATCAAATATCTGTTGTCCCCAACGATTGAAAATATACATGTGAAACTCAGCAACATTTTCGCAATAAGCAAAAAACAAATCATTGATACCATTTCCTGTTGGAGAAAATGCACTTGGAACATATAAATCAGAAGGACAAAAATCAGCAATCCAAATTGAAGTCAGGGCAATGCAGCCATTGGAATCAAGAACAGTTAATCCATAAGTCCCTGGTTGAGTGATAATGAGAAGATGCGAGCTTTCTCCTCCTGGAATCCATGAATATGCAGCATATCCTTTTCCAGCATCAATAACTAATTGGTCACCAGGACAGATAGTTGTATCAGGACCGAGGCTAACTGTTAAAGGAGGTTCAATAACCACATTTACTGTATCAGAACCTGTACAACCATTGCTGCTGACATTTATGTAATAAGTTCCTGATGTGGTTACATTAATGGTTTGTGTTGTTTCTCCATTCGACCAAAGATAATTCATTCCCGGATTGCCTGCATTTAAAATAATTGATGCGCCATTACAAAGTTTAATATCAGGACCTAGATTGACGGATGCTGATAAACTGGTGATTACATTAACAGTATCCGTTCCAATACAAGTGCCATTTGCCACTCGAACCCAATAAGTTCCTGCAGTGGAAACAGTTATGGTTTGAGTATTGGCACCAGTTGACCAGATATAAGTATCTCCCGGGTTTCCGGCATCGAAAGTTGCGGTATTTCCATTGCATAAAGCCTGATCGGGACCTAAATTGACAACAGGCAATGGAGTGAATGTGACATGAATTGAATCTGTTGCAACACAATTTCCATTTGATGTAACATGAACCCAATAAATTCCAGAAGTTGTCGGAATGATTGTTTGAGTAAAGGCACCATTCGACCAAAGATAAGTATCACCCGGATTGCCTGCATCAAGTGTAATCGGCTGACCGGAACATAAGGTGGTATCGTTTCCAAGATTCACAACAGGTCCCGCAACAAAATTAACAATGATTGTATCCGTTCCAGTGCAAGCACCCTGACTTACATTTACCCAATAAGTTCCGTTTGTAGTTACATTAATTATTTGAGTATTGGCACCTGTTGACCATTGATAGGTAGCACCCGGATTGCTTGCATTTAAGGTTAAACTTTGTCCGATGCAAAGAGTGGTGTCATTGCCCAAAGCAACAGTGAGATTTGGTAAAATGGTGACGGTAACAGAATCGGTATCAGAGCAGTTTCCATAACTAGCAATCACCCAATAGGTACCTGCTGTATTAACAGTTATAGTTTGTGTGTTAGCTCCTGTTGACCATTGATAAGTAGCTCCGGGATTGCCGGCATTAAAGGTCACATTTTGTCCGGGACAAATGGATGTATCATTTCCAAGATTAACAGTAGGCGCAGTAACAATATTAATAATCTGCTGAACGGTATCAGTTCCATTACCTCCGCAACCACCGCTGCCATAGACAATAAGAGTGACGGTATCAGAACCAGCCGTTGTGTAAGTATGCGTAGGATTCAAAACAGTATCAGTATTTCCATCTCCGAAATTCCAATGATATGAATTTGCACCAGTACTTGTATTAGTAAAAGTAACGGTTAAAGGAGCACAACCATTTAAAGGCGATGCTGAGAATGCCGCAGTAGGATTGAAAGTGGGAGGACAAACGGCTGCTGCAATATCAGCAATGAAACCATTTCCACAAACCAATAAATCTCCACCTAAACCTGGGAAAATATCATAAACAGCACCAGTAGTTGCATAGGTGGCAAGTTGATTTAAGGAAGAATCATATTTGATAACTTCATTGGAAGAGCCAACAAATATATTACCGCAAAAATCAACATAAACACCTGAGTTGTTTTCAGCACTTCCACCCGGAATAGCAATAGAACCAAGCGATGCTCCGCTTAATAAATTCCTTTTATAAAGAGTTGCTCCGTTACTTGTGCAGAAGAAATTATTACCTGCCGATATTCCATTCTGACCGGAGGTGGTATTGCCTCCATTAGCATAAAGAGGACCGTTATAAAGTAGTGAATATCCGCTAGGGACGGCAAATAATTGAGTAAATCCAGGATTCATAGCCCATATATCGGAAGCATTGCAGGAAAGAATATATACATCACCATTTGGCGCAACAGATAAGGCTCTGGGTTCCTCCTGAGCAGTATTAAATGCTATTGTAGAATTAGTGATGTTGCCATTAGAGGTATCTAATAAATTAATAGATTCAGCAAGTGGATTGCCTGATGAATAGCCATTAGCAAGATATAGTCTGCTGTCATCGCAATTGAATGCAAGCCGCCATAATTCATAGACACCAATGTTGACATCCCAATGGACATTAGCAGCAGAATCAAGTTTCATGATGCCTCCGCCGCAACATCCTTCTGTTATAAAGCAATTTCCATAAATATCTACGGCAAAATCGCCATACCAGGAGGAATAAGTGGTGTTGTAAGTCCAAATTGGGTTTCCTCCTGCAGTAAACTTCTTTAATTTCCAGGGATTCTGTCCGCCAAAAGCATAAACATTTCCAATTGGATCGCAGGCAATATCAAAAGCAACATTTTGAGCTGTGAAATTAGGGTTTACAACCCAGGGATCTACTATTATTGTCCTGGAATGGTCATAATCTTCTGTATTGACGCTATAAGAGGTTTTAGTAATTGAATAACTCGATTTTATTTCTTTCGAATCATCAGCATAATAAACATTTGGTGCGTTATCAATGATTTCATCCCCGGGAATACCCGCATGAATTGACCCCGATTTATCAAGATGAAGTTCTCCATTGCCGGAATAATTTAAAGTTATTAAGGATATATTTGCATGAGGATGCACGATATACTTATATTTTAATCCATAATTTTCATGGGCATTAAAAACTAAATCAATCCCATCATAAATATTCTTAAAAATCACTTCACCAAAAGAGGAAGCCGTTAACATTCTTTTAGTTCCGGACTCATCAGGGAGATGATATTTATTGAGTTCAGCAGCTTTTTTACCTCCTTGAATATCCATATCACGATTAATCAAACCAAATGAAAAACGCAGGTAAGTATGAATTGATTCCGGATATTGTCTTCTGGCAGGATCATCTTCCTTCACATCTTCCGCATCGTTATTTATCTGGTCTTTTGATTCCTGAACGATGAATTCATTAGCACATAAATAGAATGTTGTATTTCCCTGCTCGAAACCGTAAAGTATTTTGCATTTAAGTTCAGATTCAATGGAAGCATATTGCCCATTGTTCTCAATAAACAACTTTTCATCATAAGGATTAAACATCCATTTTGGCATTAGTGGTTGAGAAACTGAATTAACAGCATTCAAGGCTACTAAGCAAAAAAGTAAAGATTTTACAACACAGAAAAATTTATTCATTTGGGCTTTTTATTATAGTGTAAAATTAAAAATAATATCGGAGATGGCAAAAAATTAGCTGTTGCTTCTGTATATATAAGTAAAATTGGCTTCATTTTACTAATTATCTGCAAAAATCCTCATTGAATTACCAATCATTGCAAGAGAAATAACCCCAATAAAGTGAGAATTTCAAATTATTTTCACCCTTGATATAATAATAATTATCAAACTTCGTTTTTAGGGGGTAGAATAAATAATTCAATCAAAAATTAATGATAAACTTAATAAAAGCTTATGGACAAAATCGTTACATTAGAAAACCTAATTGCTTTCGCGTACAACGAAACAGAAATCCTCGATACAGTAAATGTTGTTGAGGCTATTGACTGTGATGAAGTAATAGCGGAAGAATACGAAGTTATTTTAGCAACTAAAGAAGTTCTTGATAATTCATCGAGGGAACCTTCTTTAAAAGCCCTTGATACGATTTTTCTTTATTCTAAAGAGAAATCAAGGTTGCACTTTGCGAATTAATCTCAGGATTTATCCTAAGAACTTCTCCATTACCTCCTTACTGATACCGGTATAGGAGAACCCTCCGTCATGGAAGAGGTTTTGCATGGTAACCATGCGGGTTAAATCGGAGAAAAGGGTAATACAATAATCAGCGCAGGAATCAGCACTTGCATTTCCTAACGGAGATATCGAATCAGCATAATTATAGAAGCCATCGAAGCCTTTTACTCCGCTGCCGGCAGTGGTTTTTGTCGGAGATTGAGATATAGTGTTTATTCTTACTTTCCTTAATTTACCATAATGATAACCATAGCTTCGAGCTATTGATTCTAACATTGATTTAGCATCAGCCATGTCACCATAATCAGGGAAAACACGTTGGGCAGCAATATAAGTTAAGGCAACCACCGAACCCCATTCATTAATAGCATCTAATTTTTGAGCTACCTGCAAAACTTTATGCAAGGACATGGAAGAGATATCAATTGTCTTATGATAAAACTCATAATCCAAGTCGGTATAAGGCTTGTTTTTTCTAACATTTGGTGACATCCCGATAGAATGAAGCACGAAGTCAACTTTTCCACCAAATATCTCCATAGATTTATTAAAAAGGTTCTCTAAATCAGGAACTGAGGTAGCATCTGCCGGAACGACCTGGCAATTACAATCCTTTGCCAATTCATTTATTGCCCCTAATCGCAAGGCAACCGGTGCATTGGTAAGTACAATTTCAGCACCTTCATTATGAGCGTGCTGAGCCACTTTCCATGCTATTGAGTTTGGGTCAAGAGCACCGAAGATGATTCCTTTTTTTCCTTTTAATAAGTTATAGTTCATAATGGTTTTATTTAATTGAGGGGGTAAAATTAAACATTTAAAAGTTCTTTTGCGTTTTCCAATGCACTATTTGTTGGTTTTTCTCCACTTAACATCTTTGCAATCTCAATAATCCGTTCTTTTTCATCTAATCGTTTAATGTTAGTGAATGTTTTATCTGCTTTAACTTCTTTATAAACAAAGAAATGACTTTCGCCTTTACTAGCTATCTGAGGAAGGTGGGTAATCGTAATTACCTGGTGTTTCTTTGCAATTGCCTGCATAAGATTACCGACTTTATTTGCAACCTCGCCGGAAACTCCAGAATCTATTTCATCGAAAATAATTGTCGGCAATGCCATTAATTGAGTGATAAGCGCTTTCAGGCAAAGATTTAAACGGGATAGTTCACCTCCTGAAGCCACCTTTTGAATTTCCATATACTCAACTCCTTTATTTGCTGAAAAAAGAAATCTTACTTTATCTATTCCGGAGGAATTAAATTGCTCATCAGATAATACTTCATGATGAACTTTAAATACAGCATTCTTCATAGCCACCTCATTAAGCAACTCTTTTAATTTTTTCTCTATTTGAGGAATTACACTTTTTCTTGTTTCAGATATTTTATGTGCTGATTTAATTAATTGTTCCTTAATTTTAGTTAACTCTTTCTTCAATTCCGTTATTTCATCTTCAATGGAATTAATGCTATCTAATTTTAATTTTAATGAATCCTGAAGGGTTAATAACTCTGCTACATCATTGAGGCGATGCTTTTGCTCTAAGCGATATATCAAACTTAATCGTTCATTAATCTGTTCAATAGCATCAGGTTGAAAAGTAGTTGCTTCTGCAATTTCATCCAGCTCATTAGAAATATCTTTTAGCTCAATGGTCACTGCATTTATCCTATCAAAAAGCTCAGTGAATTTAGAATTATATTTTGCAATGGATGATAAAATCCGCTTCACTTCAATCATTTGAAGATTCAATGAATTCTCTCCTTCATTAATGATGAAATTAATTTTATCCAAGCCTGATTTTATCGCTTCCGAGTTATTTAAAGACGCCAGCTTTTGTTCCAGTTCAACTTGCTCTCCATCCACTAATTTCGCCTCATTCAATTCATTAAATTGAAACTGATAATAGTCAATATCCTTAGTCAGTTGATTATTCTCTTCAATCTTTTTCAAAAGGATTTCATTCTTTTTTGAATAATCAGAATACAAAGATTTATATTCCTTCAACAAAGAATTATTCTTTGCAAACGCATCAATATATGATAATTGAAAAGCAGGATTGTTTATAGATAGATTTTCGTGTTGAGAATGAATATCAACCAGGTTTGATGACAACTCTTTCAGCAGATTCAAATTAACCGGAGTATCATTTACAAAAGCCCTCGACTTCCCATCAGGACTAATCTCCCTTCTCACAATTGTAGTACTTTCATAATCCAGATTATTATCATCAAAGAACCATTTTAAATGATATTCTTCAATATTAAATTCTCCTTCAATAACACACTTTTTATCTTTGTTGAATAATGTTTGAGAATCGGCACGTTGCCCTAATATCAACCCTAAAGCTCCTAATAAAATAGATTTCCCTGCGCCGGTTTCCCCGGTAATCATGTTTAATCCTGATGTAAATCGAATGTCGAGCGAATCAATTAAAGCATAATTCTGAACAACCAATCTCGACAACATAATTCACTTCTTATTAGAGTTTACAATTAATTATTTCCCGCTAATTATTTTCTGATACTTCGTTCCATTTGCAGGATCCATTGAGTTCAAATAAGTATAAACTTTATTCTTTTCATCAGGTAATCCCTGGGAATAAATATTTACCAACTCATCCGATTTGGTATCAAAAAACACTTTGAAAAGAAACGAACCCGGTTGATTATCAAAAGCTGCTTTTACCAAATCTAAACTCTCTGTAATTGATTTTCTTCCATCATCAGCTTTCTCAGACATTATATCCAAACCTGTTCGGTGATATTTATAGGACCCCTCCCTCACCCCTTTAAATTGTGGGTCCAACAAGTTGGTAATGTACCAATATCTGTTTCGGGTACTTTCATATGCTTTCCAGCCTTTTTCATTCTCGCCCTGGCAGAAATTGACGACATTTTGGGCTTTATTCAAATAAACTGTACCGCCATTAGGAGAAAAAGAATCATAATCAAGCCCAACTATAATATAGGCATAATAAGCAATCATAGAAGTCAGGTTCAGTTGATCGCTCATGTCATTGTAATCAAGGGGCTGATTTTCAAGGTAACTGAAATTAAAACTATCATCAAAGTATGTGAGCAAAGGCGAATTATAAGATGAACCAAAAATCGGTCTTCTTGCCTGAACCTGAATAGTGCCATAATATTCACCCGAACTTGGGGTAGATTGAATATTAATCTGCATGCTGCATTCAATTCGTTCCTGGTTTAAAAACGCATCTTCCGTCCATTTTCTATTGTTAACAAAATCCTGCAAAGCCGTTTGCAACGTCTGAAAAACCCTTTTATCAACACCTGTAACCGTGGGAGCCATAACATTAATGTTGCAATTCAATTCCTGGCTTTGAGCGCTTATCGAAATGATTGAAAGAAGGGTAAATACTATATATTTTCTCATTTTATTGATTGATTTTACGATTTTTGTGATGGAAAAACTGAAATAAGGTTACTTTCTGAAGGATTTAGGAAAGGCAATAAACGTTTTATTGATGGCAATAAGTCTTTTATTGCTAGCGATAAATCTTTTATCGCTGGCGGTAAATCTTTTATTGTAGTCGATAAATCTTTCATTGCCGTCCATAAATCTTTTATTGCTAGCGGTAAATCTTTTATTGCCATCAATAAATAGCTTAGAAATCCCACTGAAACTGAATAAAACCTTATTATTACCCCTGATTTCATGTATTTATTTAGAAATATGCCTGATAATATGCTCCACAATATCCTTCGCGACATTCTCCTTATTTTTCAGGTCAAAATTAGTGATTTTATTGTTTCTGTCAATGATTGTTATCTTATTTGTTGCTTTTTTATTTTTTTCGATGATAGAAAACCCGGCACCCTCATCATTCAAAGAATTAAGAATTATCGCATCCAGATTCTTCTTTTTCAACTTGATTTTAGCGTTTTCCAGTTCATTATCAGTCTCTAACGCAAAACCGACTAAATATTGTTTCTTCTGTTTTATTTTTCCCAATTCGAACAAAATATCTTTGGTAGGGATGAGATTCAACTCCAGTTTCTGGTCTTTCTTTTTAATTTTTTGAGATTGTTTTTCTGATGGCTTATAATCCGCAACCGCCGCAGCCATGATGGTAATATCCGCTTTTTTAAAATTTTCGATGCAGAATTTATACATCTCATCGGCAGAAGTAGCTTTAATCAAATTGATTTTATTATTACTCAATGATAAATGAGATGGACCGCTAATTAAAGTAACATCAGCCCCATTAGCAGCCAATTCCTCAGCAATTGAATATCCCATCTTCCCCGACGATTGATTTCCAATAAACCGCACAGGGTCAATAGCTTCATAAGTAGGACCTGCTGTCACCAAAGCCTTCTTTCCTCTCAAAGGAAGATTTTTGGAGAGTTCCTTTTCGATAAATGCAATAATGTTTTCAGGCTCATCCATCCTTCCCTCACCAACTAAACCACTTGCAAGTTCGCCATTGTTTGGAGGGATGATAATATTTCCAAAGGATTTCAAAGTATTAATATTCTTTCTGGTAGATGGGTGTTTCCACATATCCTCATCCATAGCTGGAGCGATATAAACAGGACATCGGCAAGATAAATAAGTTGCTATCAAAAGATTATCACAGATTCCATTTGCAATCTTTCCAATTGTATTTGCAGAAGCCGGAGCAATTATCATCATATCTGCCCATAATCCCAATTCCACATGATTATTCCACTCACCATTTTCATTCATAACGAAATCAATCAGGCAAGGATTCTTTGATAATGTTGACAATGTTAAAGGAGAAATAAAATCAGTTGCAGATTTGGTCATGATAACCGTGACATCCGCACCTGATTTAACTAGCAACCGAGTAAGAATAGCAGCTTTATATGCAGCTATGCTTCCCGTAACGGCGAGCAATATCTTTTTACCATTGAGCATTTTGCCGAAAGTTAAAGAATACTGCCAATAAACAGTAATTAAAGATTAAAGATTAGGTGCCGAGTCCTTGGAAGGATTTCGAGAGTAAACCTTGCCTTCAACAAATTCCTGAACTGCAATTAATACAGGTTTAGGTAACTTCTCGTAATGTTTAGAAATTTCAATTTGCTCTTGATTCTCAAAAATTTCTTCCAAAGTATCCTGAGTGGATGCAAATTCCCCAAG
>Ga0206937_10191_pt1 | contig 17492 bp, 18 predicted proteins | sample Alteio_BWOrgHeat_11_FD_152923 | JGI IMG/M metagenome (GOLD analysis project Ga0206937, IMG submission 152923) | Enriched cells from forest soil in Barre Woods Harvard Forest LTER site, Petersham, Massachusetts, United States -... | ecosystem: Environmental > Terrestrial > Soil > Temperate forest >... | reverse complement strand
TTTTTCGCAAGCTATATTATTACTTTGCGTGGAATTCAACACGACGGTTCAATTCGCGACCTGGTTCGGTTGAGTTTGGAGCGATAGGGTCAGCGATACCGTAACCTTTAGCTTTCAATTTTTTAGCTTCAACACCAGAGTTGATCAGGTAGTTTTTAACTGCGTTAGCACGATCTTTTGATAATTGGATGTTGTGAGCCAAAGTACCTTCAGATGAAGCGTAACCAGCAAGTTCGTAAGTAGTACCTGCAGCTTTGATCTCAGCTGATTTCTTGTCAAGCAGTGGGTAAGAAGAAGTCCTTAACACATAGCTATCGAAATCGAACTGTACGTTACCAGTTGCAACAGTGTCTTTACCCTGGCAGAATTTGCAGAATGCAGCAGTGTCGATTTTTGGTAGTGGGCAACCAGAACCATCAACAGGAGTACCTGCAGGAGTGTTAGGGCATTTGTCGAACTGATCAGATACACCGTCACCGTCAGAATCTTTCTTCAGGTCAGCAACTGCAGTTTCAACATTGGTAACACGGCCTTCCAAAGCTTTAACTTCCTGACGTAAAGCTGCATCATACAGTTCGTCATACATCATAGCAATTGGGTTCACCCAATCGATATTTTTCTTTGAGCTTGGGCCGAAAGTATATTCTAAGCCAGCATAGCTGTAAGTGTAACGGTCAAAAGTTGGATAAGTATGGAAACCCTGGAAGTTGTAAGCCTGAACAAGGTTAACCGTGTAACCAACGTTCAACGCTAACGCGTCAGACAGTTTGAATTTAACACCTACGCCGATAGGAGCAACAGCAGCACCTACAGTGTGGCCATAAGAGTTGGCATAAGCACCAGCTGGCTGACCTGCATTATCCCATTTTGGTTTGTACCAGGTAAGGCCAACGCCTGCTGAACCATAAAAGTTAACACTGTTTTGGCGGTGCAGAAAGCTTACGCTACCGAAATCAATGATACCGTTTAAGGTTACCATGTTGAATGAAGTTTGGAAGTCTTCGCCACCGTATTTGTTACCTACAACGCCATTGTTTATGTCATCACCTTCAACTTTACCACCATTGTAGTTCAATGATAAGCTGAAGAAGTGAGACAATTGGTCGCGTAATGACACGCCATAACCTAATTGCGGTTTGAAGTGTGAAGTAGCGTTGTTGGTGAAGTTAATCAGGTCGTTAGTAACGCCTGCGTTAACACCAATGCTAATGTGATTGTACTGTGACAGTCCGCCAAAACTTTTGGCAGAGGCCATGTCAGATGACACTGTCTTTGTTGTGTCTGCGGTTTGGGCTTTTGCAGCGCCGAAAGCCATCAAACAAACAGCAGATAATGCGACTGTTTTCTTTAATGTAGAATAATTCATAGTTTTAAGATTAAACGATTTAATTGTGATTTTTTCCAAAATTAGTAATTAAGTTTGAAACGGATACCAAAATTTGTTCCAAAAATTGTATTACTAATACAAATAAACTAAAAAAATTGTTTAGATAAAACTATTAATAGTATAAAAAATGAAATATCTACCTGTGGATGAGCACTTGTTTACCAATAATAGAAAAAATTTCGTTTCACGAATAAAACCCAATTCTATAGCTATTTTCTATTCAAATGACGAGTTCCCAAGGAGCGGCGACCAGGCATTTATATTTAAGCAAAACCCGGATTTTTTTTATTTAAGCGGAATCGACCAGGAACAGAGTATTCTTGTATTATATCCTGAGTGTCCTAATTCGCAATACAGAGAAGTACTTTTTTTAAGACAAACCAATGAACACATTGCAATTTGGGAAGGACACAAGTATACAAAAGAGGAAGCACGTGCAGCTTCCGGAATCGAAAATGTATACTGGCTCTCTGAATTCGACGCAATTTTTCACAGCATTGTTAATTATGCCGATAATATCTACATCAACACAAACGAAAATGACCGTTTCAGCTTTTCAGTGCCCTACCGCGATCTGCGCATGCTGGATGAGCTGCGCGTGAAATATCCATTACATCATTACGAACGTTCGGCGACGATCATGCGAGAGCTGCGGCCGGTAAAGTCTGATATTGAAATAGCGCTGACAAAAAAGGCCTGCGGCATAACCCGTGATGCGTTTGTGCGTGTGCTGAAGTTTGTTAAACCCGGTGTTGCAGAGTATGAAATAGAAGCAGAGATCATACATGAATTTATCAGGCAGCGTGCTACCGGCCATGCGTATAACCCGATCATTGGGTCGGGTAAAAATGCCATTGTGCTGCATTATATTGATAACAACCAGGTATGTAAAGAGGGCGAAGTAATACTGCTCGACTTTGGCGCCGAATACGCTAATTACAATGCAGATATGACACGCTCGATACCTGTAAGCGGCCGTTTTACACAACGCCAGCGCGATGTATATGACGCTGTTTTGAGAGTAATGCGCGCAGCAACAAAAATGATAGTTGCCGGCGCTGTATGGAACGAATATCATGAGGAAGTTGGAAAAATAATGACCGCCGAACTGATCGGTTTAGGCTTGCTGGATAAACATGCCGTTGAAAAGCAGGACCCTAAAATGCCATTATATAAAAAGTATTTTATGCATGGCACATCGCATCATTTGGGTCTTGATGTGCATGACTTTGCCGGGCGGTATACACCTTTCCAGGCTGGCAATATATTGACTTGCGAACCAGGTATTTATATACCGGAAGAAGGCCTGGGCATCAGGCTGGAGAACAATATCCTGATAACGAAAGATGGTAATGTCGACTTGATGGCCGATATCCCTGTTGAGGCAGATGAGATCGAATCGATCATGAATAGTTAATAATGTTAACGCGTAAGTAAATTGTTACACTTTGCAGCAAATTTAAGCAAATGCAATTTGCTTTTTCGATGTATATAATTCACCATTTGTCTACAAAACTGTACAGGTTAAAATCCTTTTTATCAACAAGTTCGGCAATTTGGCGGTGCAAATTTTGCTTATCTACGTTAGCCATTCGCCTTTGGCGGATCAAACTGTATGCTTTTTCGGTCAGTAATAACGCCCTGCGTTCAGTTTTTTGACCATTTGGCTTTTCTATCAGGTTTATCACCTCCTCAATTCCCGTGTTCTGCGAAGCCACGGTTTTTATAACGGCAATGCTTTTGTGTTTCTCGCCGGCCAGTTTTTTCAGGTTGTTTACAAAGAAGTCTGCGCCGTCGCGGTCGGCTTTATTAATGATAAATGCGTCGGCAATCTCCATCAGTCCCGACTTGATATTTTGTATCTCATCGCCGCTTTCGGGTACAAGTACAACCAGCGTCAGATCCGCCAGTCCGGCTATCTCTATTTCCGACTGGCCCACGCCCACGGTTTCCACAAAAATATAATCAAAACCTGCAGCCCTTAGCACATCGCTCATCTCGATGGTTTTGGCTGATAGCCCGCCAAGTGAGCCGCGTGTAGCCAGTGACCTGATAAAAACATTGGGGCTGTTAAAATGCGAGGTCATCCTGATCCTGTCGCCAAGCAAGGAGCCGAAATTGAAAGGTGAAGTGGGGTCGATCGCCAGTACAGCCACATTCTTTCCTCTTTCCGTCAATTGATGAATAAGAGCATTTACCAGTGTGCTTTTACCGGCTCCCGGCGGTCCGGTTATACCAATGATGGGCGCTTCTTTGTCGAATCTCAGATTTTTCAGCAGATCAGCAGCGCCTGGCAGGTCGTTCTCAACAACAGTGAGCGCACGTGCAACCGATTTAAAATCGGTAAAGGATATGGCTGATATTTTATTTGCGTTGTTCATATAGGTCTCGCCTAAATAATCGCCTGCGGGGCCGTATTATTTTTTTATTATTGCAGACAACAAAAATGCGCATACAAGCTTTAAAAAACTAATGTCAATATTAGCTAATAAAATTCAGCATGTAGTGATTAACCGCACAGATGCAATGGGCGATGTTATTCTTACATTGCCTGCCTGTATCTATCTAAAATCGCTTTTCCCGCATTTAACCATTACTTTTTTAGGGCGAAACTATACCAAAGCTATTATTGAATGCTGCCCGGCAATAGATCATTTTATCAATTACGATGAGTTGAAGTTATTGCCTGAACAAGAGCAGGTAAACACACTCCGCGAAAAAAACATAGATGCTATTGTACATATTTTTTCGCATAAGCCAACTGCTATCCTCGCACGTAAAGCAGGAATAAATATACGCATCGGCTCCTCCAGTAAGTTTTATAACTGGTTTAACTGTAACCGGCTGATAAAATTAAGCCGCAAAAATTCGCCGTTGAATGAGGCGCAGCTGAACATTTACCTTTTAAAAGAGTTGGGTGTCACACATATTCCTTCGTTGGCTGAAATAGCCGCCTTATACCCCGATAATTTTAAGCCACGCGCTGAACTGAACGAAGAACTCAAAAGCAAGCTTGACAAAACTAAATTTAACCTGATCATCCACCCCAAATCGCATGGGCATGGCTGTGAATGGGATATGGAAAACTTTACCAAACTCATTTGGCAGCTGCCGGCAGAAAAGTTTAACATTATGATTACCGGCTCGCAAAAAGAGCATGAATTATTTAAGGAATGGATACCGAAATTACCGGATCATGTTACAGACATGAGCGGAACGATGGGAATGGCCGATCTGATCTCGTTTGTATTTCATTGCGACGGTTTGCTGGCATCGGGTACCGGGCCGCTGCATTTGGCGGCAGCATCGGGCATTCACACATTGGGGCTTTTCCCGCTTACACGATCTATTAATGCCAAAAGGTGGGGCCCGGTAGGTATTAAGGCTGAATATATGGAAAGCGATGGGGACGACCTTGGGAGTATCTCGGTTGATATGGTGTATAACAAGATAAACGCATGGTTGGCTGAATAAAATGGAAAAGCAGATTTTAGTTACATTCGATTCCATGAAATATCCGAATACCGGATTATTTTCATTTGGTAAAAGCCTGGGCAATGCCCTGGTAAGGCAGAACAGGAGAAGATATAGCCTGTATTATTATGTGCACCCAAAGGCGCAGTACTTGTTCGAGAAGAAAGTGAACCTTGTTTTTCTTTCAAAGCTGCATAAACTTTTTTTTCCTGAGCCCAATCGCTTTGCGCTGGCGCATTTTACCGATCAATTTTGCCGGTTAAAACCACAAAAGGTAAATGGTAAAAGGATCATTACCGTGCACGACCTTAACGTAATACATGAAAACCGCAAGCCAGATTGGAAGGTGCAGCGCTACATGAACCGGTTTCGTGAGAATATGTTAGCCTGCGACAGGATAGTGGCTATATCGCAATTTGTGGCTGATGATATTATTAAATACTACCCGGAAGTAAAAGACAGGATAAGCGTAATTTATAACGGCGCCGATGTTTTAACGGTTGATGATAATTATCAGCCCATTTATTTACCACAAAAACCATTTTTGTTTGCCCTGGGCCATATCTCGTCAAAAAAGAATTTCCATGTACTGCCATCCTTACTGCAGGGTAATGATTATGAACTGGTAATATCCGGCATTGAAACGCCTTACAAGGATAAAATAATGGAAGAGGCCGCAAAATTTGGCTGCACCGACAGGGTGAGGATCACCGGGCCGGTAAGCGAGGCGGACAAAGCATGGTATTATAAAAACTGCTCGGCCTTTGTTTTTCCTTCGCTGGCTGAAGGCTTTGGATTGCCGGTAATAGAAGCCATGCACTTTGGTAAACCTGTATTTCTTTCTTCGTTAACGTCGCTTCCCGAGATTGGCGGCGATGCTGCTTTTTATTTCGATAGTTTTGAGCCTGAGGCCATGCAGCGGGTTTTCGATAGTGGCATGGAACAATTTAATGCAGAGGATTGGGCAGAAAAAGTAAAAAGTCATGCCCTGAAATTTAACTGGGATGAAACAGCAAAACAATACCTGGCCTTATACGATGAATGTTTAAAAAGTTGATCGTATACTTATGCCCTCGGGTTATCCAGGTGTTTTAGCTTATATATTCGGTGTCTTAACCAAATCTTCGCGCCTAAATTTTTAAATACCAGCCTGCTCCTGGCTTTTTGGAAAGGCTTATCTATCTGAACGCCGGAGATGCCTTCATGATTGAAATAGGCCAGCGTATGGTCCTTGTAAACCCAATGATATTTTTTATCGCCGCAAAGTTCAAGATTAAGCGCGAAATCAGCAGATATGCGGAACTTCAGATTAAACAAGTGTTTGTTAAATACGCTTTTGGGATAAATAATAGCCTGGTGGTAGGGGCCTGTTTTTGCAAACTGGTACATGGTTAATTCTCCGTTCCTTTTTGCGCCTTCGGCAAAAACATTGGCGTAGTAGATGGCCGTTGGGTCTGTAAGTTCCCTGCACATGTCAGAAAAGCTGGGCAGCAGCTCATCATCCGAGCCAAGGAAATATGCCCAATCGCCGCTGATGTGTTTCACCGCTTTGTTCATGGCATCGTAAATACCTTTGTCGGGTTCACTCACCCAAAAATGGATCTTGCTTTGGTTGTGTTGGATGATCTCAACCGTCCTGTCAGTGCTTTTGCCGTCGATAATAACGATCTCGATTGCCGGATAAGTTTGACTATAAATACTGTCGAGGCATTTTTGAAGGTCTTTAGCGGCGTTGAAGGTAACAATGATAACGGATACCTTTTGGGACTGATCTGACATATTGCCTTTTTAGATTTCAATAAAAAGCAAAGATAAACGTTTGCAGGGATAACCATAAAAAACGCGTTTTCATTACTGCGTTAGGTGATTAATGCAATTTGTAGCACGGATTAAATTAAATTTGCGCAGATGGAAATAAGGAACAGGCATCTTTTCAGGCTGACACGTTTTGTGATATTCAAGATATCATTTCTGTTCAGGCTGATGGCGAAATTTCGCCGGGCAAAAAAGCGACTGCTCATTATTAAAACCGATGCGATAGGTGATTATATCCTTTTGCGCAATTTTATAGAATTAGTAAAGGGATCGGAAAAATTCAGGGATCACGAGATCCATTTATTGGGTAACCCGGCATGGCGCGACATTGCCTTGACTTACGACAGTGCCTTTGTATCTGAATTCATTTTTGTAAAGGATAATGAGCTGTATGAATCGCCTTTTAAGCTGCTGAAATTGGGCTGGAAGCTTTTCAGAAATAATTACGAAGTGGTTTTACAGCCCACCTCAACACGCAGGCTTATCAACGACGGCCTTGCTGCGCTAACCGCCGCTAAGCAGCTCATTACTTTTGAAGGCAACACCACAGGCATACTGCCCAAATACAAAGCGAAAACAGATAAATTATATACCCGCTTATTGCCGTTGCCAAATGATATTTACTTCGAATTCGACCGCAATGTATTTTACTTTGAACAGGTGCTGGATGAAATGCCGGCCATCGGCGGCCCGTATATACAAACTAAAGCAACGGACCGGACGGGCATCATTATTTTCCCCGGTGCAGGCAGCGTAAAGCGCGGATGGGAAAAGGAAAAATTCTTTAACCTGCTGGAACTTATCATGGCAAAAACTAGTCAGCCGGTTTATATTACCGGCGGCCCTGCCGAAACAGCAACCGCAAAATATCTTGTTGACCATCTCCCGGGTACAAACATCACGGATCTTACAGGAAAAACCTCGCTTCCCCAACTGGTGGAGATGATCGGTTCGGCAAACCTGCTCATCAGTAATGAAACCAGCGCCATCCATATCGCGGCAGCAACAAAAACACCGTCGGTTTGCATTTTGGGTGGGGGGCATTTTGAACGTTTTGCGCCCTACCCGGAGCATATGGACTATCGCCCGGTATGCGTTTACGAAAAAATGGAATGCTACAATTGCAATTGGAACTGTATCTATCAGACCCCGCCGAATGCGCCTTATCCGTGTATCAGTATAGTTACAGTGGAACAGGTTTGGAAGGCAATTGGGTCCATGGTACATTGGCCATAGTTCATCGCCATCTATGTTTTCTAATAACATTGATTCTTTTACAAACTTCCTGCTATGGACCAAGGACTATGATCTATGGACTTTCTTTAACTATCTCTCATCAACTAAACAATTTATGCTGGTGTAATTACGTAATTACTATTAGTTTTGCACTCTTATTTTAAAAATTGATGAAGACGTATTTCAGGCTGCTCTCTTTTGCTAAACCAATTGAAAAGTTTGCCATTCCATATATCGTATTTACCTTATTGTATGTTCTTTTTAGCTCAATGCTATATATTTTATTGCCAACGTTGCTTAATACGCTTTTTGGTGGTAGTTCAACGCAAACGGTATCCATGGCTGCTCAGTTTATGTCGCACGGTACATCTGCATATGCAAAGCCAGCCTCGCTGCTTGACTTAAACGCATGGTTTAAATATTACCTCAATTATTTTATAAAAATACATGGGCAATGGGGCGCGCTTCAGTTTGTTTGCGCGCTTATCATACTATGTATGCTCACCGGTAACCTGTTTCGTTACCTTTCCGCCCGTACTATGGAAAACCTCAGGGTGCATACGCTGTTAAATTTAAGGCGCAAGGTTTTTAATAACGTGATGGATATGCACCTTGGCTATTTTAACAATGAGCGCAAGGGCAACATCATATCAAAAATAGCTTCAGATGTGCAGGTGGTACAGTTCTCGGTTACCGCCACGCTGCAGGTTATTTTTAAGGAGCCGGTTACCATGATCGTTTTTTTGTGTATCCTTTTTTCGTTCTCGGTAAAGCTCACTTTGTACTCGCTGCTTGTAGTGCCGATATCTGCTTTTGTTATCTCCAAGATAGTTAAAAGACTAAAGGCCCAGGCAATATCAGCCCAGCAAACCTATGGTACCATGATCAGCTATCTTGACGAGGCGCTGTCGGGAGTGAGGGTAATAAAGGCCTTCAATGCCACCAATTTTATCAAAAAACGTTTTGACGATGAGAATAAACGCTATTCGAAAATATTAAAATCAATGGCTAAGCGACAGCAATCTGCTTCGCCTGTTTCAGAAACATTATCTGTTACTATGATCTCGTGTATCGTACTGTACGGCGGATACTTGATACTCAATAATAAATCCAGCCTTGATGGGGGGCATTTTATTGCTTATATCGCACTTTTCTCGCAGCTAATGCGCCCCGCAAAGGCTATTTCCGATTCATTCAGCAATATCCATTCGGGCATAGCTGCGGGCGAGCGTGTACTTGAGCTAATTGACGAAAAGCCCGCAATTGTTGATGCCCCGGATGCCAAACCTCTAAACGGGTTTAAAGGGGAGATAGACTTTAAGGATGTATCATTTGCTTATGGCGATAAAACCATATTATCGCATATAAATATGACGGTTCCTAAAGGTAAAACCATAGCGCTGGTAGGGCCTTCAGGCGGCGGTAAATCTACATTGATCGACCTCATCCCAAGGTTTATCGTACCGCAATCAGGGAATATCCTGGTGGATGGGATCGATATTCAAAAAGTAACTACCGATTCGCTGCGTGATCTGTTCGGCATTGTAAACCAGGAATCAATCTTGTTTAACGATACTATTTTTGGGAACATCGCCTTCGGCAAAACCGATGCAACGATGGAGCAGGTAATAGCCGCCGCAAAGATCGCTAACGCACATAACTTCATCATCGAAACTGAAAAAGGTTACGACACCAATATCGGCGACCGTGGCACCAAGCTTTCAGGCGGACAGCGCCAGCGTATCTGTATTGCGAGGGCTGTTTTAAACAACCCGCCGATCATGCTGCTGGACGAGGCTACTTCGGCGCTGGATACCGAATCGGAAAAGCTTGTACAGGATGCGTTGAATAATTTGATGAAGAACCGCACATCGCTTATCATCGCCCACCGCCTCAGCACCATACAAAATGCCGATAACATCATAGTGCTTGACAAAGGCCAGATAGTACAGCAGGGCACGCACCAGGAACTGGCCAATCAGCCGGGCCTATACCAGAAGCTGATCAATATGCAGACTTTTAACGTTGACTAACGTGATCTATCGCGTTTTGCCATTTTTGTAAGGTAGCAGCCCAGGTGTAGTTTTTAGCGATATAGCCTTTGGCGTTTTCGCGAATTTCAGAGAGATCGGTTTCAGGATCAAATAATGTATCCAGCGCTTTTTTGAAATCGGCAAAGTCAGTAAATAAAAAGCCGGCTTTGCTGTTTTCAATATGGTCTTTAAGTACCTCACAGTTTTTGTTGGCTATAACCGGCACACCATAAGCCATGCTTTCCAGCGTCACTAACGATAAGCTTTCATAAAATGATGGCATTACTAACGCTTTGGCGTTCTTCAGCATGGTGTTTTTTACGTCGTCATCCACAAAACCTAATGTCTTTATATTTTTGTCGGCCGGCACCTGCATGGTTACCTGCCCGATAAGCACAAGCGTTACCGGCTTTTGCGCTGTTTGATTATATTTTATAAGATATTCGCAAAGTATGGCGCAACCTTTTAAAGCATCTACGCGGCCTATATAAACTATATAATCATCGTCAGCGCCGATCATATCATGCACGTCAACATTTCCTGACGGCTCAACAATATCAATCCCTACACCCGCTATTTCCGACCAAACAGATTCATTGTTAAATAAGTGGTTTACAAATCTTTTCTCGCTCAGCGTATTGTATAATATCGCTTTTGGGCTATTAAATACCTGTCTGAATAAAGGGAAATAAATAGCCGGCTCGTTGTGCGCGGTTGGCGCCAGGATTGATTTTTTCGGCGAGATCTTTAATCCTTCAATTGTCGGATAATATAGATAAGTGAAAAAGACCAGGGCATCATACCGGCTATCATTATCTTTTAAATATTGAATAAGCTGCGGCAGATAAGGCCCCTGATATTGCACCCATTTGGTATAATCGTCGTCCGTAATGGATGGAATTAACCGCTCATAAGCATCCAGCAATCCTAACCCCCGTAATAGCTTTTGCCAGTTTGTTTTTTTATAAAGCTTGCGGGATATAAGACGGAGTTTTTTCCTGTTTTGGGGATTGCCCATTGGGAAACGGCGTACCTGTACATTATTGATAGTGCTTACCCCGGCCTCGTATTCATCAACCCAGGTAATGTGATTCTTAGCACAGGAGGTTAATATTTCCACATCATAAACAGTGTTCAAACGTTCGGCAATAAGCCGGCAATGCAGCTCGGCGCCGCCGTTCACTTCTGCTCCGTAACGTTGTACAATAAAAGCTATTTTTTTTTGATGATGGGCCATGCTGTGTGCTGCACGTAAGCCACAAAGATAAACTTAAATGCAGTTGACGGTAAGTTTTGCAATTAAATCTATAATTTCGGGCCTGTCTATAATGAAAAATAAAGTAGCGGTAATTATCCCTTTCTACAAGGATGGCCTTACGCCTTACGAAAGCATAGCAATACAGCAATGCTTCAAAATGTTATCGGCTTACCCGGTGTTAGCCATAAAGCCTCAAAGCCTTCAGTTATCAACTGAAATTACAGCATACCCTTTTGCTGATACGATTTCTTTTGACGACGATTATTTTAAAGATGTGCAAGGCTACAACCGTTTGATGATGGACGAGGCATTTTACGGCGCATTTTTGGATTATGAATATATATTGATCTACCAGTTGGATGCCTTTATTTTTAGCGAGGAGCTCGCCTATTGGTGCGATCGTGATGTCGATTATATCGGAGCGCCGTGGATCACACCCCGCGATTACCCGGATATGATCAAGGCTATAAAATCGCACCTGCAGTACTATTTTCATACCCGCTACGATGTTTATAAGGACGGCCTGCCGAGCGATAAACAATTTGATTACAAAGTAGGTAATGGCGGATTTTCGTTGCGCAGAACAAAGAAGTTTTACAATATATGCCGCGCACAGAAGGAAAAGATAGCTTTCTACAATGAAAGGGATAGTCACCTGTTTAATGAAGATATTTTTTGGAGTGTGGAAGTGAACCGCAAACGAAAGGTATTGCGGATACCAAACTGGAAAACTGCCCTCGGCTTTTCAATTGAATTTGCACCGGCGAGGGCGCTTAATATTACTAAAGGAAAATTACCTTTCGGCTGCCACGCCTGGGACAGGCATTTGGATGCTTGGCGGCCAATATTTAAGGAATACGGATATAGTATTTAGAGAATAGAGGTTAGAGAATAGGAATAAAACTTCCTGCTAATCTCTAACCTCTATTCTCCAATCTCTATTATTGGAAAGTAAACCCTAAACCGATAGACCATACCTGGTTACGGTAATCCTGGTTGTCGGCATCATAGTTATTGCTCAGGTCAAGCGTATACCTTGCACGCAGTTCAACCGAACGGTTAATATCAAAGCTCACACCGATCACGCCATCAAGCAGCATGCCGTTGTCGGTACCATAGTTATAATGGTCGGTAGTGCCATCAGCATACGTATTGGTTGTATTGGTATGGAATGACAGCTGCGGGCCGATCAGGAAATTGAACCCTGGTACCACATGGAACTTAGCCAGTAACGGAACATCGATAAAGCCGGAGCGCGATGTAAAATGCGTACCATCGTTAAGATTTGCTGCAAAACCTTTTTGCGAATACAATACTTCAGGCTCGAATGATAATGGATAAACCAGCGGTACATCAAAATAGAGGCCTGCGTTCCATGCAGCTATAGTACTTGTGCTGTTGTATGAGTTAGCATCAACCGTATTGGCAAGGTTAAGGCTACCGGTTAAACCAACTTTTACTTTGTAAAAATCATTATCCTGGCGCTGTTGTGCCGGTGGCGGGCGGCGGTGTACCCTGCGAGGCCCATAATAATAAGTCTGTGCGCTAACTGACCCTGCAACCAGCAGGCCTATGGTTAGTAAAAAGAGTATTTTTTTCATAAATAATTTGTTGTTTAATATTTCATAGAGTAGAAATTAACACAAAGGTTTATTTGCTGTTTTTAATTTTTTTAACGAAGGGTGCTAAAACCATGCCATAGCCACCGGATTTAGCTACATTTGGCGCATGCTATTTTTTGAAAAGAAAACGGTTATTGTGCTTGTTTTGATGCTTTGCTGCGCTGTATTGCGCGTTTCGGCACAAAAAGAATCCTTCATCTCATCCTTAGAAAAACAAAATCACTGGGTCGATTCGGTTTATAATAAACTGAGCCGCAGGCAACGGGTGGCGCAGTTATTTTTTGTGCGGGCGCATACCAATTTAGGGCAAAAGTACGAAGATTCGGTAGCCAATATTATTGCTGATGAGCAGGTTGGCGGACTGGTATTCTTCCAGGGCGGCCCGGTTAGGCAGGCAAATCTGATCAACCGTTATCAAAGCCTTAGCAAAGTTCCGCTAATGATTGCTATGGATGGCGAGTGGGGATTGGGCATGCGATTGGATTCTACAACATCATTTCCTTTTCAAATGACCTTAGGCGCTGTGCAGGATAATAGCCTGATCTACAAAATGGGACAACAAGTAGCCTATGACTTCAAGCGAATAGGTATGCAGATGAATCTCGGGCCGGACATGGATATCAATAATAACCCGGATAATCCCGTGATCAACTACCGTTCATTCGGCGATAATAAGTACAATGTAGCACGCAAAGGGATCGCCTACTTTACGGGTATGCAGGCGGAGGGATTGTTAACCACAGCCAAACATTTTCCCGGTCATGGCGATACCAATGTCGATTCGCATTTTGACCTTCCCCTGTTACCCTTTACCCGCGAGCGCCTGGATACATTGGAAGAATATCCTTTCCGGGAGGCGATCCATGCAGGCATCAGCGGCATAATGGTGGCGCATATGGATATCCCGGCCTTGGACAATACGAAGAACCTGCCATCGACCTTATCGCGAAAAATTGTTACCGGTATATTGAAAGACTCGCTGGCTTTTAAAGGGCTGGTAGTATCTGATGCATTGGAAATGCAAGGCGTAGTAAAATATTTTCCGAACGGACAGGCTGATTTACGCGCATTTTTAGCGGGGAATGATGTGTTGGAGCTGTCACAAAATTCGGCACGCGCTATTCTGCTGATCAGGAAAGCGGTAAGGAAGGATCAGATCTCTGCAGAAGAGTTTGAAGCCAAAGTAAAAAAGATCCTGGCTGCAAAATACTGGGCCGGGTTGAATAATTACCACCCGGTATCGACCGCTCACCTCGCTGAAGATCTGAACCGCCCTGCCGAGCAAGACCTGGTGCAGCAACTAAGTGATGCATCGGTTACGCTATTGAAAGGCAATTCGGCATCATTACAGCTTAACCCGATCAACCGCACCGCCATTATCAGCGTTGGCGTACAGGAATACACCGTTTTTCAGCGCGATCTTTCGCACCAATACCAATATTGCACTTTCTTTAAGGTCGGCAAAACAGAATCTGCCGATAACATCAACCGGCTGTGCGCGGCGTTAAAGCAATACAGCCAGGTTTATGTGAGCATAAACGATACCCGCAGCCGCCCGCAAAGCAAGCTGGATTACAGCCCGGAGGTAAAAGATTTCATTACCCGGCTGTCGGCAAGGCCCAATACGGTGGTATGTGTTTTTGCCAATCCGTATACTATAGCTACCCTGCCGGGGATTGAAAAGGCCGGGGCATTGATCTGCTGTTACCAGATGACCGACGACCTGCAGCGCTCGGCAGTGCGGGTTATTTTGCGCCGTCTCAATCCTATCGGCCGGTTACCTGTTAATGTGAATGCAATATTTCCGTACGGCACCGGGGTACGGCTTTAATGGAGGCCACAGATAAATCCTGATTAACGATAAATTTATAATTACATTTAGCATGTGACACAGGCATGCTGATACATCAACCTTTAAAAAATAATTATGCCTAAAAAAATACGCGTGATAATTACCGGCGCTACCGGAATGGTAGGCGAAGGGGTACTGCACGAATGTTTGAACCATCCTTTAGTCGAACAGGTTTTAGTGGTGAACCGCAATCCTTGTGGTGTTGAACACCCAAAGCTGGTTGAGATACTGCACAAAAACTTTTTCGACCTGTCATCCATAGAAGGTCATCTGTATGGCTACAATGCCTGCTTCTTTTGCCTCGGCGTTTCTTCAGTGGGTATGAACGAAGAAAAATACACCAAAGTCACTTATACCCTCACGCTTAATTTCGCCAAAACGCTGCTTAAGCTAAATCACGATATGACCTTCTGCTACATTTCAGGCGCACATACCGACAGCACCGAAAAAGGCCGTTCGATGTGGGCGCGAGTAAAAGGACGCACTGAAAACGAGCTGGCGCAATTACCATTTGAGCAGGAATTTAACTTCAGGCCGGGCTATATGCACCCAACACCGGGGATGAAAAATACATTGCCTGCGTACAAATATATGTCGTGGTTATATCCTGTTGTTCGTAAATTATTCCCCAATGCTGCAAGCACGCTTGCTGAGCTTGGCCAGGCAATGATCAATGCGGCTGTGATCGGTTACCCGAAACAGGTATTGGAGGTGAAGGATATTGTGAAGCTGGCGCATGAAGAGATTAGTTAACAAGTTTTACCAGTAAGGCGAATATTATTTATAGCTAAATACCCATGAATATCACCAGTATTTTTAGTGGTAGAAGAATGAGTAAATTGTAGTAAATTTGGATATGAAAATCGCCGCAGTAGTTAGAAAAGCAGTGTTAAAAGATATCGACGAAGGATATGAGGACATGCTGTATTGGCTATCCAAAACGCCACAGGAGCGTATTGCAGCGGTAACACAACTGCGTTCCGGTAGTTTGCAACCAGGTCAGCGTTTGGATAAAACGGTAGTGATAAAGAGAAAACTGCACCCATGACGCTTGACAAAGATTTTGAGGACTTTGTTCTTCTACTGAATAAGCATTGTGTTAACTATATGATCGTTGGTGGATATGCCCTTGCTTTTCATGGCAAACCAAGACACACCGGTGATTTGGATATTTGGATTGATATATCAGAGGACAATGCCCGACGTATGGTTAGCGTTGTGAATGAATTTGGCATGGCTTCATTGGGTATGCAACAGCATGATTTTTTGCAAAAAGGTATAATCACTCAAATTGGATATCCTCCTTTGCGGATAGATATTCTGAATGAAATTGATGGGATTAATTTTGCAGAAGCATATCCTAACAAATTAATCATTGACGTTGACGGATTGCCGGTAAATTATATTGGGTTGGATGATTTAATAAAAAATAAACAAGCCAGCGCCCGCAATCAGGACATTGCCGATATCAATGAATTGAATAAATTAAAAAGAGGGCAATCGTAAGTCGTTTCCGATCTGATTTTGGGACTTACTAACTGTTCTGAATCAGCCTTTTACTTCTCAAGACAGCCAAAATGTAGTTGGCTTCGGCTTCATCAATACTGTCACCGAATTTTATAGTCTGGAATCCATAATCAAATCGCATAGTACCTGAATTACCCATTCTGAATATACCAAAAGGGCGCATACCGAAAGGCATTATACCTGTTAAAGGGTCTTCCTGTACCCGAAAATTCCTGGCCTCATTCAGGTCGTAACTTTTGGGTTTGTAAAACAGCAGCCATTTTTTCTCAAGGGTAAGTACACCTGCTTCAAAAGTAAGGATCTCCTTGCCCATAACCGTCCATAAAAAGACCCGGAATGGGATGATCATAAAAGCAGCCCAAAAACATAACATCAACATAATGGCGATAGCCGGGATATTACCACCAACCAAAGCGCTAACAATTGCTATTATAATGCCTATAGACCATGTGCTGAGTATAAAGCCAACAAAAGCTATGATAAACCAATTTTTAACTGAAGGGATGGTAATCGTAATCCCGTTATAATTCTCATAAATATCGGCGCGGCCATTATGCGGTGATTCCATATGTTAAACTTAAAAAAATCTGTTGATTTACCGAAAATTAAAGTGATCTGCATTACTATTATTTTTAGCTATCTTTACCTAAAGATATCACCCACATTCAATAAATACAGTGCAAAAAATTGGATCTGCTGAGTATTTAAGAGAGAATTATTGGGTTATACTTATATTTACGTTAAATCTTTTTATAAATAGATTATGACAACGTCTGCAATAAGAGAAAAATTAGTTAGCTATTTACAAACAGCTGATGACAAAAAAGTAAAGGCTATTTACATAATGGTGGAAGACGAGATCAATACCGCTATAAATGATTGGGATGAGGATTTTGAGCAGGATATGAAAGAAAGAAGTAAAAGTTTTATTGACGGAACAGCTAAAACTTATAGCTGGGAAGAAACAAGGCAAGCTGCAATTGACCAGGTAGCATCAAAGAAAAAATAATGCCTTTTCCATACCGTTTACACGAAAAAGCTCATGAAGAATACATTCTTACTTATGAATGGTATGAGGATAAAAGTGAAGGCCTGGGAAACAAGATTTATGGATTGTGTTGAAAAGAAGCTTCAACAAATAAGCAAGCATCCCGAATACTACAGTAAAAGGAAGGCGGATTTTAGAGTCGCAAAAATTAAAGATTTTCCGTATGTAATTGTTTATCAATTCTTCAGTAATAAAAGCCTTATTCACATCGCATCAATTTATCACGAAAAAAGAAATCAA
>Ga0206937_10113_pt2 | contig 17529 bp, 22 predicted proteins | sample Alteio_BWOrgHeat_11_FD_152923 | JGI IMG/M metagenome (GOLD analysis project Ga0206937, IMG submission 152923) | Enriched cells from forest soil in Barre Woods Harvard Forest LTER site, Petersham, Massachusetts, United States -... | ecosystem: Environmental > Terrestrial > Soil > Temperate forest >... | reverse complement strand
TGCAATGTCCGTTAAGTATTACCGGCTTGACACCCTCATCTTCCAAAGTCCGAAGTACCGTTTGACTTTTTCCCAGCCCCGCACGCCCGCCATAAAGAAACAGGCCCCAGGCCATCTTGCGGGCGACAAGTCTGACGTGGTGAGCAAGTAACTGCTGCCGCTCTTCAAGTGCGGTCGTCGGTACGGCTTTTGGCTTTGGCTCAGGTTGCGATTGCGAAAAGTATTTTTGAATGCGGTTGTTGGTCACGATTATTCTCCGGTACTTGATTTAGTTGGTGGCTTCGACAGGCAAATCTTTGCGGACAAAACTGAGCAGGAATTCGGTGGTCTTCGACGCTTGGGTGGATGCCTTGAAAATGAAAGACGGGTCTCCCTTCATTTCCTTGATCCAACTTTGTAGGTAGCTGGCGTGGTTCGTTAAGTCATTGGCATTCGGCACACCGAGTTCATGACACAGGTATGTGGAACTGATCTCTGCAATCAATTCCCCCATTGCGTAAGTACCCTCCCAGTTCAGGCGTATCTCGGACCAATGGGATAGTTCGTGAGCCAGTGTCTCGTAATAGGCCCCTGAACTCTCGAAGCGATGCCTCTCCGGGACAACGATGAAATCGCCATCGGTATGATTGGGGAAAGAACCAATGGGCGATGGTCGTCGATAAAATGCCTTTTCGCCACCGTGCCGAATGTCTGCTTTGGTGGCAGCGACCAATTCCTCGAATGGCTGGTAGTCGGGAAAGGTGATTAGTTCCCCATCCTCTTTCACGAGGAATTTGTCCGCAGCTTCACCCTCGACCTGTTCGGCATTGAATACGGAAAAGGTCCGCATCATCAGAAAATCCCGTTCTTCTTCGTCGCCCGTGGTTTGATCGACCACCTTCTTGTGGAGGGGCTTGTAAAGAACGATCTTCGCTCCCCATTCACCTGACTCAACGCCATTAGGTCGTCGCTTCACGGTGCAGCCAAGTTCTTGCCATTGGTTGAAGGTTCCCCAAAATTTGGATTGAAATCCGAACTTGTAAGAATGAAGTTCTAAAAGGAGGGGGTTAATGCCGTTGTACGTCTTGTGAGTGGTGACGTTTGTTGGCCTTCCTGCGTTGAGGCTTGTCCTCCAGGGCCGTCGCCAAAACGGGCCTTGGTTGCTCTCCAAAGCGACGATGATTTGATTGGTGATCTGCTGTCGGATTTCGTTTTGATTTGCCACAGGCGGCTTCCTTGTATCAGTGGTTTGTTTGATACAAGAAAGGCGGGGAAGGGCGGACTTTTGTTCGGAAATCTCAATCGGTGTGGAAAGAAAGTAGTGAGACTTGAGACTTTCCTGGAGGTCGGCAAGAAAGTGCAAAATGCCTGCATTTATCTGGGTTTTCGGAGATGTAGCCTGGAGTTCGTATCAGTCTCAGTGGCAAAATAATGCCACTGGGCGAGACAATGAGGGCTGGAGAGATTGCCCGGCATTGCCCGATCATGTTCGAGAGATTTGGGCGACTTGGATCAGATGGAAGGCAACATTGAGAAGCGTTGATCTAATTCGTACTTTACGCCTTGCGAAAGAAATCCAGACTGCGTTGTTTGCTGGCGGATTCCTTGAATTTGACGGACGCCAAATGCAATTCATGTTTAACGTGACTTGTCTGTCTTCATCGCCTATATTGTGTAAAGGTCGAAACGCTCGTTGGTTTACCGACGAATCATGCCACCGGGTGGCAGGAGCTTCATTTGACAAACGGCGAGAATCCCAATAAAGAAAGCTATGCACCCTGGTGGGGAATTGCACTTCTTTTTTTGATGCTTGTTCCTTACGCCGGTTTTGCATACCTAGCGTGGCTCGGCTTTGTTTTGGTGAAGCAAGCCTATGATGGCACCCCCAGTGCTAATTATGCTTTGACCGTGTTCGCCATAACTGGCTCGTTGACCGTCGCCTATATCCTCATGATTACCCGCCGAATCTACGTGGAATTTATTGCCCCCAAATTCAGGCGATCCAGAAATTGCGACAACTCTACGGAAGAATTCATGGAAAAGGTTTTTTGTTGTGCTACCGAAATGGGAATTGTGGCCGAACATAATCGCATTGTCCCGACCCTGCCACTCGAACTCAGGATGCGAATACACAAAATTTGGACGGCCTACTTAGTGAGTGGTGGAATTGAACTCATTTTTGAGCGGTTCAACAACCGATCCATAGGAACTATTCTTGCGGAATTTGAGGAAGTTAAGGTTCAACGTCCTATCGTTGCGGGCGAAATAGATGGCGTCCGCTTCGCACTGCACGAAGCACCGGACAAGTCAAAGGAATCGGACGGTCCGTAGCGAGGAACCGGCCCCTGTGACCGGACGATTTTTCTCCGGCGACTCATCCTCACTCGCTTTTCAAAGGTAAGAATCATGTCCAACGGTGAACATCGGGCCTATCCGGGGCTCCGCTTCCATCATGTCGTTCTTACTGGTGTCGGTGCCGCAATCCTTATTTCGACATTTTGGCTCGTAGTAGTTTACGTTCCCGCAAAACGTGCCTATCACCGGGCGAAGCAGACTTATGCGTTGCAACGATTGGGAGATGCAGGGCATTCCTTTGAGAATTTACATCGTAGGCCGCCGACCAGTGCCGCCGATCTCGAATCATTCTTGCAGGACAATCCCGAAGTCTTTCGGGCACTATTGGATGGTGAGCTAGTTATGGTATGGAATGCGTGGCAACCAGGGGTCAAAGTAAATCGCATTGAGACGGTTTGGGGCTACCATCGTTCGGTGCTTAAAAAGGGTGGTTATATTCTAATGGGTGATGGTGCTGTACGCTGGATGTATCCCGACGAGCTTAAATCCGCCTCGACTCTGGCGATTCCGCCGAGTGAAATCCTCGGTGACCCCAAAAAACTGGAAACGCCACACGACTAACAAAGCAGCTATGCTGCGAGTAAGTCCACTTGCAGGACCGGCCCAACAAAATAATGAACGCCGCCCGCCCGTCGTTTCAATTTCGAACATCCGGTACATTGTTTAATTCATAACGATTCAACCCTCGCCGGGCTGGATTGATTTTTCGCTTTATATCCCAAAACTGGAAAGTTCATTTATGTCCGTGAAAACAATTCGCTCGGTGGCTGCCACCCTGGCACAATCGATCCACGAATGTATGGATGGAATACGGCAAAACCTTCCAGACGGTGCATCAATTTATTCCGTAGCTCTTGTTGTGACGGACGATTTCGATTCGCTCATGGTGTTTTCCAATACCGATTTGCACTTTGCTAAATCGGAGGGCGGAATGCTTGACAAATGGTATTTCGCAGAATGGTGGTCCGAAGGAATGGATATTGACACCGATCCACTTGTTGAAAAACTCGGTGAAGTCGAAGACAGTGACGAAGAGCCAGCTACAGGAAATGCAGTGGATTGGCTTGGGGCTATGACCGACGCTTTGCGAACTGCGAAGCAGCTTGGAGCTTTCAAGAGCAATGGCAAAGAGCCCTTTTTGTTCTGCTCTATGGGAGACAGCCTAAATGCGATCTGGTTGGAGAATCTCTCAGCAAGATTCCTGAACTCGGCGGACTCATACGCTGCCGTAGCACCATAACTGTCTGCCGCTGCCAAAGAATGGTATGTCGGTGACGAGGACGACGAGGACGACGAGGACAACGAAGAAGAAATATGCATGGCGTTTAAGGCGGCCTACGACAAACTATTGTCGAAACTTGGACCTGCCACGTAGAAAAATTATGCAAGCCATCACGTCTTATCCGTTCCGGGAGGGTGATGTTAGCGTTACGCATGAGGAATACCGATGAAAAAAGTTCTCGACCGAATTACTGAGTTGTACGTTGACTTGGTACCAAAGGCTTTAGCGAATTGCAAAATCGAAAATCAACTCTATGCAGCATTCATTCTTTACGACATGAATGAAATGTCGTTGGAAGATCAACCGAAATTCTGCATGGGAATCAATTTGTTGGATACGGCCTATCTTCAATCGATCATGGTCAAATACGGGGATGACTCTGATGAGGCATCCCGAATGGCATATTTGTGGGGCGAATGCATCAATGGGAGCAGGGAAATAATGATTGACTCTTCCGAGCTTCACGATTTGCTACTTGGGTGGTTCGAGTGGTTTCATGGGTTGCGAGATAGTATCGAAAGTGACGACGACACGATGCCCCGAGACGAGATCGGTGGAGCAATTGCCGCAGCTTGTTTGACACTGAATAATCGGGGCTGGCAAGGGCGTCGATTTACGTCAGACTTTGTGCTTTTCACGGATTGTCCCGAAGATACTTCCGAAGACAACATCCCTGGAATTCCCCAAAGTGTTCCTGAGAGTTGGTTAATAGCCAAGAAAGATGCGGGGATGCTACTGTGGTTGTGACACGCTCTCGTAGCAAAACACTTGACCACCCCGTGCCAATCGCTTAGCCTTCGCAACACGTTGAGAACTCTTGCAGTTTCCAATCCGCAATTTCGGCCCCGTGACGAGAACAACCCTCCCAGCAACTCAGCCGTCATTCGCTACCCCGTTCGATACTCACCAGCCAAGCCTTGGGTCCACCAGGGCTGAACATGGGGGCGTTATTTCCAATCGCATAGGTCGGATCGTCGCTCTTTCGATGATGCTTCACTGCCTTGCGGAAGAAATCCACAAACGTTGTTCGCTGTCGGATTCGTCGTTTACAATAACGAACGCCCAAAGCATTGTCTATTTCAATATGGTTCACTCGCTCCGGGCGGGGGGTGATTATTAGGCGTTAGCCGAAAGTTCGCTATGAAAGCCATCGCAAACAACATGAGTCCAAATCACATTTACATGATGGCTCCATTAGAAGATGAAGTCCAGGCCATTTTGGGGTTGTCGCCGCCTTTTGATCCTGACGCTACTCAGGCCCCCATCGAGGAGTGCCTTTCTCGTATTGTAAAAGGTACGGATTACTCTCATCTCTCAACATCACCAGTAGATGCTCTCGGCATTTTTTGGGGCTGGACAGTGAAGCAATCCGTCAATTGGGATTGGACATCAATTGACATCTACGTCAACGACGAATACGACCATAATACCATTGGGGTTTGCGACCGTGAGCTTCGATTCATGTTGCTGCCCCAAGAACTATTTCAAAAGCTGGTTAAACAACCCCACCTTCCAGGTCCAAAGCAAATATTTCAGGCAATCAAAGAAGGCCAATTACCCAAGGCAAAACCACGAGAATTGGTCAATATTGGCGACCTGTTCTAACGTGGGGTTTGCGTTCGTGGCTCGATGGTGGTTTTAGGCGGCGTGGATCAGGTGGAAGACGATATTGAGAAGTAATGATCGACACCATGCGTCTTGGCGTTTGCCGGATCGTCATTTTCGGTGCGATGCTTCAATACGTTGCGGAAGAAACTCCATCGGACGTTGTTGTTCGGCTTTGTCGTTGCCTACAATGTCCTAAGCCCGATTCATTGTCGATTTCAACACGGCTCATCCATTACGGGCGGCGGGTGGTTTTACTGGTTAGGCGGAATAACAAGTGCGTATTCCATTCAACGAAATTACACACGAAGAATACACAGACGCTCGATACAAGGGCCAGCCGTTTACTGGCACAGCATTCGATGCGTTGGAAGAATGCGAATTTGCAAGTGGGCGAATGCACGGCATTCGGCGAGAGTTTTTTGCCGATGGCTCGATTAGATGGTTCGCCCACTATTGCGAGGGGCGAGAGGAAGGCGAAGGCAAAGAGTTTTTTCCAAATGGTCGCCTACGTGTGTCGTCGTCATACCGCTCGGGCATAATTGTTCGTAGCGTTGAATTTGGCCCAAATGGGCAAAAGGTGATGGAGTACGAGTCGGAATCAGGTATTTGCAATGAATGGCGATTGGACGGAACGCTGCGTAAGATAACAACGTACAAGCCTGCGTCCGGGCATTGGCACCGGGAAGTGATGGAGGATCGGTATTTCGACTCAATGGGGCAACCGATTCTAGTATACACCGATGAATGGTGGACACCTGTAACACGCTCCAACCAAGCCTAAGAAATGCACCCGACCGCCCGATGACGAGAATAACCCTCTCAGCAACTCGACCCTCATTCATCGCCCCGTTCGATGCCCACCAGCCAAGCCTTCGGGCCACCAGGACTAAACATGGGAGCGACCTGCTGAGTGATTTCAAATCGCATTGGCTGGATCATCGCTCTCCGAATGATGCTGCAACGCCCTACGGAAGAAACATCGCAAGGCGTTGTTTGTTGGCTTTTTCGTCGTCTACAATCTTGAACGTCCGAATCGATTTTGGTTACACTTCGGATCACCGCTCCGGGTGGTGACCTATGGCGTTAGGAGAATAGACGATGAGCAGCGATTGGCTTCTCGAATATGACCGGAAAAACGAGATTTATACGCAAACGCCGACGGAAAAATTGATTGCCGCCGATCTCGAACTCTTTGACGGAAAGGATACGTTTTATTGCTGATTGTCCTATTGCCCCGATGAAAGTTGCCTTCGCTGCATTGGGGAATCCGATCAACGAATCATTGAAGCGTGTTTGAAAGAGGATAATTATACTAATGTTTGCCTTGCACATCGCTCAAGAAAAGTTGCGACCATCAAGTTAAGACTTGAGATGGGGGCCACCGCAGTAGAAATTCCCACTGATGAAGTTTTTACGACGCAAGAAACCTTGGATGTGTTTCTCACGTTTTTCCGAACCGGAAAAATTGTCGGTGATTATTTTAAACGACCGAAGAGCTACTTATTTCCATGACAGTTTGCGAGACATGCACCCGAGCGTTGCTCAGTTAACCACCGCAATACATTTGCGTAACTTCCCGCAGATCTCCGAGCCCCGAAAATCCGTCGCCGAGTGATCTCCGAGAATTGGTTGCCGTTAGGTGATGATGATCGACGCCTACTTCTATTGAGGTTTTGGAATGAAATCAACAGTTGGAACATGGCAACTTTGCTTCTGGTCGGCTTTATGGGGTCACGAGTTGCCAATTGTTGAGAATGCCGTGGAGAGATTTTTGTACCAAGAAATCTCTGTACAATTTGACGAGGCAAGTACGGCGGGGGACGCATCCGGTAGCCTGCTCACGATCCACGAAAACGGACGATTCTGCCAACACGGGCAAGGGTCTTCTCCAGTCCTGACCTATGATACTGACGGCGTTCAGGTTGCGGGAGTTGCGGAATTCGACGGACAAATTCACGATGAAGGCGAAAGAAGTTTCTTAATTTCGGATAAGGTGCCGACTTGGGCGATACCCAAAGACCTTGCCGCTCAAATGCGAATTCGATATGACGACGGAGACACGAAGGTTTGCGATTCTGCCAAATTCCTAGATGGGCAACTTGTTCGCCAGATATCTGTAGTTACAGATGAGTTGTACGGTGACCGCATCGTCCTCGTCTACAACCGTGGATAACAACCTGATGGCTGACGAGGGCACAAATCGTCGAACGAGCAATTCCATGCAGATACGGTGCGGCCAGCAAGTGACCTTAAACACAATGCTTTGAAGTTATAAGGGGGATACGAAAAACGGGCAACGACTCGTAATCTCAGTGGCGAACCTTCTGACAAATTGCAAATCCACAGCAATTAACCGGCCCTGCTGGCGAGTGTAATTTTTCCGGCGACTCGACCATCATTCACCGCCCCGTTCGATAGGCAAATGTCGAGAAATGGCAAATGATTCTGCGATGCCCGAATTGTGGACATGAAATGCGAACGCCCGTTGGCCTTGGCGTGCATTTAGCTTGCTCTGCAATTATTGGAGTCACATTGGCCTTTCTTAAATTGAATTCGTGGTGGTTGGTTTTTCTTGCCCCAGTAATGTTCATTTTCTTAGTGTTGTGCGTGTATTGGTGGATACCGGAAATCATCGCCCGTTTTGGACGATGCAAAAAATGTTGGCAACGATTCTGACATTCGAGCCAGTTAGCTGTCTCGTTGCAATGCAGTGTGCAAAATGATCTCCGCAGACGCTACGATATTCGGATGGACCAAGACGAAGCAATACGCCGAGCTACCGCCCGAGCATTGAAAGAAAAGTGCAATATTATTGTCGAGTCTGCCCGTGTCATACGTAAGGATCGGCACATGCGACTGGGGAAAAATCGAAGTGGTTGGCTCGTCGTCTTTTCTCTAAAGGTGCCAATCGGTTTCGAGCCCAATCAGTTGGCTGTCGAAGTCTACGAACCGGACGGCGAAGTAAACATACCGCCTCTTTTGTAGGATGATCCAAATGGATCAGTATTTCTGTTTTGTCTGCGGTAAATCGGCGGGAACCGATCCACCTTGGGGTGAAGGTGGTGATTGCCCAACCTTTGAAATCTGTCCTTGTTGCGGGTGCGAGTTTGGATACGAAGATTGCCGTGCGAGTGGCATCAAAAAAAATAGAATGGCATGGATTGCCAAGGGATGTCCGTGGTTCAATCCGATGCAAAGGCCGGACGGATGGAACGTGACCGATCAATTGAGAAATATTCCGATGAATTTGCCGATTGGTATCGACAATGATGCTGACGATTGGAGATCTGTCGTACAGATTGATAGGTAACCGGCTTGTGACAACGCTCCAAACGATAGGCTATGACTGCTCTGAATCGAAGCCTGCAAGCCAGTCGTCGAATTCTGATTCGCTACTCACTGCGTAGACAACTGGTTGCCTCAACTCTCCCTCTCCGTCGAACGACAACGCAATTATCTTTGTGGCGTATGAAACATCGAAGTCTTCGCCGGATGAAATTGAATCTCCCTTTACAAGCTCGACGAACCGATTAACCATGGGGTTCCGATTTGCCGAATCTCCAGTTGGGGGCCAATTTGTTCCATTGATAGGCTGGCAAGGATATGGGTAATTTGTTGATTGCAACGTTATGTCAGGCCGTCGCAAAAGCCAAAGACGAATTACAACCTGAAAAAAATAGAGAATATTGAACTCGGAATGAGGGTAACCGTTCATACCGCGTAGAGTTTTTTTAGAAAACTGATCTGGTCACGGAAGACGACTTCGGCGACACCATAAGCATGTCGTTCCTTTTCACGGAAGAACAGTTGGTTGCTTTCCCGGCTGAGGCTCAGGCGATTATTCGTGCGCTGATGGTGGAATTGGAGCGACTCACGGAGCGCGTCGCCGAGTTGGAAGGTCGAAAGACTCCGCAGAACTCGTCGCTGCCTCCCAGCACACAGCATCCGCATGCGAAGCCCGCAAGGAAGCCTCGGTCCCGGAACCAACGTGGCGGCCAACCGGGGCACGCGAAACACGAGCGGGCGTTGCTTCCGACGGACCAATGTCACGACGTCGTTCCACTCCGGCCCTCCGCCTGCCGTCGATGTGGCCTCAAGTTGTTGGGCCACGATCCCGAACCATGGCGGCATCAAGTGTGGGAACTGCCCGAGATCAAGCCGTTGGTCACCGAGTACCAACGGCACCGACTCGCCTGTCCTGGTTGCGGTACGACGACCTGCGGGGAACTCCCCCCGGGCGTGCCGATCGGTCAGTCGGGACCACGCTTGGTGGCCTTCACCGCGCTGCTGATGGCCTACTTCCGTCAGAGCAAACGTCGCACGGCGCTGTTTCTGGAAGGGTTACTGAACCAGCCGTGTTGCCCGGCCCTGACCGTGAAGATGCAAACGCTGGCCACGGTTGCGGTCCGTCCGGCCTATGAGGAACTGGCGACGCAACTGCCGACACAAGAACAACTGAGCATCGACGAGTCGCCCACAAAACAGCAACTCTTGAAAGCCTGGTTGTGGACGTTCGTAGCCCAAACCTTCACGGTCTTCGCCTTGCGTACGACCAGGGCTGCGACGGTCTTGGACGAGTTGTTGACGGCGGCGTTTTCGGGGATCGTGAATTGCGATCGAGCGAAAATGTACTGGCAATGCGACCGGTTGCAGTGGTGTTGGGCACATCTGAAACGCGATTTTCAAGCCTTGATCGACGACGAGAACCAACAGGTGAAGCGTCTGGGCCACGACCTGATGCGGCCCACGAGAGAGATGTTTTCGCTCTGGGCTCGTTATCGCGACGGGACCCTCACCCGCGTAGGATTCCAACGCTTGATGAAACCGATCCGGATCGAGATCGACGCCTTGTTGCTGCGCGGCGTGTTTAGTGGCAACGCGCGGTTGATCGGAATGTGTCAGGAGTTGTACGACCATCGCGAGTGGCTCTGGACCTACGTGGAACACGACGGGATCGAACCCACGAACAACAGCAGTGAGCGGGCCCTCCGTCACGGCGTCATATGGCGTAAGCTTTCATTTGGTACGCAAAGTGATCGTGGCAGCCGTTTCGTCGAAACGATGCTGACGATCATCGAGACTTGTCGCCAACAAGACCGGTCCGTCTTCAACTACCTCACCGAGGCCATCCAAGCACATTTCACCGGCTCCCGATGCCCTTCACTGCTCGCCAGTGCGTGAACGGTTACGAATGAGGAGACAATTTGCTGTCGAGGTACTCTATGAGCATTCTTTGATAAAGCGTTTCTGCAATCCGAGACACGTTCGGATCAGAGTCTCTGCAAAGACGACATGCTTCCTCGAAGTAATTGCTGTCTTTCGGCATTGCTATATCTCCTCGTGGCTTCGGCTTTTTCAGTTGGTGTAGGACACCCATGCCACAAAAACACGCCTCGTAGCCAACGGTTCGGATTTATTTTCAAACACGTCCCGGAATCCTTCTTGAAATACAGGCGTGAATCGTTATCGGCCATATTTTCACACTTGCACTTCGTACTCAAGTTTTTGAGCGATCACAAAATACTCTTCTCCCCATGACCCGTGGATTAGGAATACCTTTTCGCATTCGTCGAGAACCTTATCGTCGGGACGATAAAGGCTGAGGTAATTCGGCGGCAAGTCATTCAGTCCTCCGATTTCAATACCGGCGATGCCTAACTGCGGCGGCAGGTTGACGTGCGTGACCCCGCTGAACCGAATCAAACCAACCTCGGGCCCAATATCCTTTGTGATGCGAATTGTAAGTTCACGGGGGGCACCGTCCCACGAAAGAATCTCTAGCTCGGAATCGGGGAGATACCGCATCAATGAAGGGGGTAAGCCGATTTTCTTGTTGCTGTCTTCCATTCGCCTTCACCTTCGTTTCCCGAAACGCCACACGAATAACGTCACGAAGCCAAGCACTCCCCACTCGGTAGACGTGTTTTCTCTCTTCCGAAATTGAACCGCAATCACTCTTTTTGAACTCGTGATGGGTTTCGTAGGATTGATTCTACGAGCAAAGCATCTGGCTGCAAAATCAGCCCGAGTCGAATAAACTGTTTCATTGGGCCATCGTTCTATAAGGTGATTCACTTCCAATTGCGAATGCGATTTCGGCAACGGCAGAATCCGGACGTTCCTCGAAGACCGAATCTGAGAATTCAAAATGAATCGACAAGTTGGATTGATACTTCTTTTACTTTTAACTTCCTGCAATGCCGCTACGGAAGAATCGTGGCTGGGGAAGAAGGTTTTTGTCAAAGACGATTTCACGGCCAGAATCGGAGTTGCCGGAGATGAAATCAAACCCATTCCCGGACCTGCTGCCGTTGAAGAAGTGGATGGAGTATGGCTGAGGTTTGGACGCCTATGGATTCACAAAAAAGACGTGATGTTGCCGAAGCAAGCGGTAGCGTATTACTCGCAGCGGATTAAGAACCAACCCGGAGTTCAGGCGTGGTGGAATAATCGGGCAACGGCCTGGATAGAATTGGGTGAACTGGACAATGCGATGAACGATTTAAACGAGGCTATTCAACTCGATCCGCTGAATACCCCATCGTACATCAACCGAGCAGATTTGCGAAGAATGAAGGGCGACTACGAAAATGCGATCAAAGACGCAAATGAAGCCGTTCGACTCGACCCTACCAATGAGGCGTGTTACTGCTTTCGTGGTGTTACCCGAATTTACAAAGGCGACTACGACGGCGGAATAGAAGATTTGAGCCAAGCCATTCGGATTGATCCGTCAAAAGCCGTGAATTTCTACAATCGTGGAAATGCATTCAGCAGAAAGGGTAACTACGAAAATGCCGTCAAAGATTTCACCGAAACCATTCGTCTGGCTCCACAGAATTCAATGCCATTTTCGGGACGAGGATATGCTTGGCTTAGAACAGGCAAGTATGACAATGCCATTAACGACTTTAACCAAGCCATCGTTTTGAACCCACGAGATGCGGATGCTTATGAGGGATTGGCAGCACTCCTATCAACATGCCCCGAGGACAAATTTCGAGACGGCAAGAAGGCCGTCGAATTTGCAACCAAGTCGTGTGAATTGTCGGAATGGAAGAATTGGGTCAATATCCGCACACTCGCCGCAGCCTATGCTGAAACGAGCGAATTTGCGAAGGCAGTGACGTGGCAAACGAAGGCCAATGAGATGGCAAATGAGGAGAAATACAAGCAAGAGGGGCAGGCTCGGCTCGAACTCTACAAAATCGCTAAGCCGTTTAGACGAGAGCCGTATGGAAAAGAGCCGAAATGACCGTGACCACATCTGACCATTTTCTGTTTGGGTTGGATTGAGCCAATGTCCTCAATTTACGAACTCCAATGCAACGAGTGTGACTTCAAGCAGTCCTTCTGGTCGCTCTATGGGGCTCATTTCTATCGACTCACCAACGATCTTGAGATTCCCATTTTGATAGACACCGGATGGTGCGACCAATGCAACAAAGTTGTGATGGCAGAAAAACTACTTTCCACAGCGGAAATTGAGTCTGAACTGGAACGCTGTGGCGTTGGCAAGAAATACGCTCTTGGATGGTGGGGGGAAAACGGCTACTGGCGGTCGCTTCGGATGTCCCTTCTTTGGTCGAACAAAAGTCTTTCACGAGAGGCTTATATCTTGGCAGTTCAATCCATTCGTGAGTGGCGAAAAACAAGACGGTGCCCGCCCAAATGCCTTTCGTGTAGTTCCGTCCATGTGCAATCAATCCCAATTGAATCAGCGTTCCCGCATCCTAGATGCTCCGGCTTAATTTCTTGCACAGAATTTTTCATGGCGTCCACTGTGTGGGACATCAAGCAATATTCAGCGGAGGGTGAATTGATTGCGAATGCCGAATAGGCATTCCCGAATCCGTTGCTTTTCAACTTTACACAATTTTGAACGCCGCCTCGTTCATTTGTTGGCATCAGCCTTTCTTTCCCATTTCCCTCCGACGTTCGGCTATTTTGCGAACATACTGCTCCCATGTCGGCATCAGGTCGTCCACCGTTGCCACGCCGTGAATCTCAGTACCTACCGAATGCGTCCAATTCATCCCCATCCGGGTGATTGGCCTACCCCGCACTGTCCGAAGCAAGGCCGCATAAGAAGGATGATACTGCCCATCAATCGTCCAATAGAACTGAAACAGCTTTTGTGAACAAAGTTTTGACGCCTCAACGATCTCCGCAACTGGCCGAGGATTAATTCGCACTTCACATCTAAGCTGGTGATGAACGAAGGAATTTGCAGGCAATGAAACAGGAAGATCATTAAGTGGATGATCTGCCGAGATTTCATCTGACAATTCAGCCCCTACCTTTTCGAGCCAAATTCCAGCGGCAATGGCCTCAACAAATTCATCGTGAAACCGAAACAGGTAATGAAAATAGTCGCCTAGCAATGGCTTGTCATAGCATCCGTTTTCATATTGATGCCGTTCGTTTAACCATCTTGAAGGACGGATTTCGTAGACCCATCCTTGGTATTGATCCGCCGTTCGGTCTACCTTGTATGGCGTGAATTCGCCTTGGCAGCAACGGATCGAGTCCAGCGACTCGAAGGTAACCCGGCCCCAACCACTCGATTCGTAGGCACTTTCCGATGTCCACAACCGAGTTTGAAAGAAGACGCTGGCAGGGTGAACACCAAAACGGACAATTGGCGACTCAGTGTTGTCGGCGTCGAGGGGAACGCTGATAATATCTGCACGCTGCATTTCTGCCCTTTAATTGAAAAACAATTTCCTGGGTTGGCTTAACGCCGTGTCGTATCGACAACCTCACCAAATGCACAATCTTCCGTCCGGCCATTCCCCTTCCCAGCCACAAGGAAAGTGGCCTGCCTCATAAACTGCCAAGAGTTCAAGGAAGAAAAATGCTTTGTGGCCGGTGTTCAAGTACGAATTCTCCATCAAAGCACCGAGGATATCCCATTGGACGGAATGTAGAACGGCCTCCCCCAAATCATGACTTCGACAAAACGCAAGAATCGCAGGCTGCACTACGGGGGTGATCGTCGAAGTCTTATGCTGAATAACCAAGTCATTCCAATTTTGGTACTCGTCCCGTGAATTGTTGTGGAGCCAAATCGTCAACTGATTTTGAGCTTCAAGTTCGACGTTTTCCCATTCATCCGTCTTGCACAACTTATAGGCTTCTTTCCAACCGGATACTTGCCGAATTGGCATCAACAGTTTCACTGCAATTGGTTTCCCACATTGAGAGAACCAGTCGATTTTACGAACTCGTGCCGAGATGTCCGATTCAACGAAACTCTGTTTTGAAGAAAAGCCGGGCGGGGGACTTTGAAGTGGTTCCAAGATTTGTCGGTTTAATTCATTGACCAAGGCATCCTTTGGCATCTCCCGCAATTGTTCATCGCTCAGGGGAAGTCTTTTCTGGGGATCAGCTTTTTCCCCCGAACGCAACCATTCAAACATGCCCATTGCGACGACCCCCAACAAAATCGAAATTGTTAACAGCTTGAAACACATGATTTCACTTCTCTAATATCCTTCGCCGTGCGATCTCCAAATATTTCTTCTCCCTTTCGATCCCGATCACCTTTGAGGCCCCGTTGTCGAGGGACGTAGTATCTTCCAATCGTCGGAACGGTAAAATAGGGCGTTTCGATGCCTGAACACTGTGGCTGACATACCCAAGAAGAGGTCCGTTCGTGAAGTTCAACATCACAGTCAAACACCTAAGTGTAGGGTTGACGGTATCCTCCGCACTATGTGGCGAGAAAATCTCGATTCAAACGAGTGGATGTCTTACAAGTGCAGACGGAATCAAGTTCATCCGTACTCTTGAGGGCCTCTCCAGCTATCTTGGAATCAAAAAGTGGACCGGGCTAAAGGAATCTCAAATTGACAACTATTTAGCTATTGTTCGTCCTGACAATGGTGTAACGGTTTACTGCAATGAACTGAGTCCCGTACTCACGATACGACCAAAACAACCGTTCGGCGGTTACAAAGCTGGTGAGGTTGTTTTCGTCTCCCATGTCGCCGATACGGAGGAATTGGAGTTGCGAGATTCGCTAGGCAGAACCATTAAAATCCCCTCGGACTGCGGGTACGTGTTTATCTTTTCTCATGGTTGGAGCAAATTTGTTTGTTACGACTTCGGAGTTTTGGATGCGTCGAGACAAGTAAGACGTACTTGCAATCTTAAACGGCTTTTCGCTGGATATTACAACCTCATTGTTAACCGTTCCCTCTTTCTGGCTACGGACGAACAGTGGCAAGAGATGATTTCCTGGGGCTGGTTTCCATTCGTGTGGATGGATCACGACGACCAGGAAAAATTGTTATCGTTCGCCGAACAATCTCGAAAACCGCAGCCAGTATTAGATACGTTCTGTGAGAAGTTCAATGGTAATCTACTTGAACGCATCGCAAGTTGGCACAACCATACCGACTTTGCTCCGCATAAAGAATTCATTGATGCCGCCGCCAAGGCACATTTGGCGAACGACTACGTTGCTTCGCTTTCAACGGTTCTTCCTCGGATCGAAGGCATCCTTCGTTTGCTATTGAGTTCTGAAAGCCCCAATACAAAGATCACCCAGGAAGAAATGGCAGCAAACTTAGTTGAGAACAAATCGGCGTTTTCATCGCTGATACCCGCACGTTTCAAAGAGTATTTGCTCGGGTTTTATTTCAAGGGGTTTCAATCGGACGGTGATATTCCGTTGTCGAGACATTCCGTTGCACATGGGGTGTCCCAGGCAGCCGATCACAACAGGGAGAACTCGTCACTGGCCTTTATGTTGCTCGATCAGATCGCATATTACCTGACCGACTAAGGCGTGCGGCGAAATGCGTCATGCTCCTAGTATTTTTCTTTTCGATCAGTTCGCCACTCCCTGTCTAGCCCGTCTTGGCTAGGCGGGGAGTCCATTCGGGTGATGGGTCATCAAGAGACACGGTAAACATTGGCACAGTTCCAATTGGGGTGCCGAGCAACGTAGGACCGCACCATGCGAACGGCAAGCAATGCCGAGCGTGTTGACCGGCCTAGTTCCACAGCCAATTGACCGTAGCTGCCCGACCAACCTTTATCCAATCGTTTTGTCGTTTCCTGAAATTCCCGAGAGAGTTCGCAAGCAGGTCTCATCACGTAATCCTCCAAACTAAGTTGCCGCCTGACGTCGGCTGGCGTCAGCCGATTTGCGTTGCGGTTTGGGAGGATTATTTCAAAACCTTTTACTTGGTGAAGTCCACCAACGAGGCTGCGTTCAGCAACATTGTCATAAGTCGGACACACCAAGATTTATTTGGTTGATTGGCATCGGATTAAATCCCGAGGGGCGTCAATAGGCGGGACCAGGCCGCTAGATCGACCTGCCCAGGAAAAAAAGTTACGCCACGGGAGCAATTTCCAAAAAGTTTTCTCGCACTGGACATCTTTAGCCTTCCCGAATCCTTCGCCGGGCTATCTCCAAATATTTCGTCTCCCGTTCAATACCGATCACCTTCGAGGCTCCGCAATCGAGACCTGCACAAAGCATCGTTCCTGACCCAGCGAATGGATCAAGGAGAACCCCATTAGCTGGAAGCAGGTATCGGCACCACCAGGAAGCCAAATCGTAAGGTGTCACAGCAGGATGTGGAATCTTTTCCGCCGAGTTTCCACCAACTGGAATCGGCAATAAATTGAACGGCGTCGTGCCATCACGCTCAGTCGCTGTTTTGGCGATCCGGCTGTTCCGATAAGTTCTCCCAGAATTCGTTTTTCGCAAAGTGATGTCCGCTCGATGTTGGGCAAAGATCGCCGCCGAGGGTGAACAGAGAACGGCATCTTGATTCCGGTAACAATCTGGTGATCCCAGCCAAACCACGGTTTTCACACTGGGCCGCATCAGACCATATTTTCGACTCGTTCCCACGAGGGGCATGGCGTCGATGGCCCACCAGTAAACGTCCTGCACAAGATTCCATTCCCGTCCTGCCCACGAGATGAAATCCCAAAGCCACAACCGCATCTGCCCAATCTTTTCAGAGTTCGGTTGCAGGACAATCGCCATCGAACCAGTGGGCTTGAGAACACGGCGGCATTCCACCAAGACCTTCCTCATCATCTCGTGCCAGTCTCTTTCCGTCATCCTTCCATATTCCCGATTGACTTCGGGATAAGGGGGATCGGTAATGATGGTGTTAATGCTTTTGGTGGCGATCTTCTTGAGTTCTTTCACACAATCGCCGTGGATCAAGGTCGTTGATTCGATTCTTCGCTGGCGTTCGGTGTCCGAACGGGAAATGATTTTCAAACTCCTGGTAAAAGGGGAACGCAGTTCGGCTAGAAAGTGGCGAGTCTCC
>Ga0206937_10190_pt1 | contig 17562 bp, 19 predicted proteins | sample Alteio_BWOrgHeat_11_FD_152923 | JGI IMG/M metagenome (GOLD analysis project Ga0206937, IMG submission 152923) | Enriched cells from forest soil in Barre Woods Harvard Forest LTER site, Petersham, Massachusetts, United States -... | ecosystem: Environmental > Terrestrial > Soil > Temperate forest >... | reverse complement strand
TTATCGAACAGACAAAAAGAAACGAACCAAGGAAAAGGAATTTGAATAGCTTATTCACCCTTTATAATTTATTATTCGATTAATAATCGCCAAGTGTCTCAGGCAACTGTGCAAGCGCCTTGGCAAGTTGTTCATCATTAGGTGCTATGCCATGCCATTTGTGGCTGCCCATCATGAAATCAACGCCGAATCCCATTTCTGTTTTCATGAGGATAATCACCGGTTTTTGCTGTCCGGTAAAGGTTGCAGCAAGTTTTAAAGTATCAATAACTTCTTTTATGTCATTGCCATTCATCGTTAAAGTTTTCCAGCCGAAGGCATCCCATTTTGCGCGTAAATCTCCCAAAGGTAAAACATGTTCAGTGCTTCCATCTATCTGCTGACCATTAACGTCTATCGTCGAAATTATATTATCAACTTTCTTTGCTGCAGCATACATTGCCGCTTCCCAAATCTGCCCTTCTTCCATCTCTCCATCGCCATGCAAACTGTAAATAAGGTGGGTATCTTTATTGAGTTTTTTTGCTTGTGCTGCACCAATTGCAACTGATAATCCCTGACCAAGAGAACCCGAAGCAACACGAACTCCCGGCAATCCTTCATGCGTGGTTGGATGTCCTTGCAGGCGGGAATTTATCTTACGGAAAGTCGCCAATTCCTTCACATCAAAATATCCGGAGCGAGCCAAAACACTATACCACACCGGCGAAATATGTCCATTGGACAGAAAAAATAAATCTTCATCTTTTCCATCCATGGTAAAATGTTTCGGGTTATGTCTTAATCTCTCAAAGTAAAGCGCAGTAAAGAAATCTGCGCAGCCAAGCGACCCGCCGGGATGACCCGATTGAACTGCATGAACCATCCTTACAATATCTCTCCTGACTTGCGTGGCAATGTTTTTTAATTCGTCTATAGTGGGCATATTGTTTTATTTTATCCGAAGGCAAAAGTAAGCTATTTTAAAAGACGGGAAGGCTTAATTTCCGATTGTTGAAAACTAAATATTTGTTAATAACTTATTGGGTGAGGATGCTTATGATAATTGTAGAAGTAAAGATTTTAAAGTTTGAGTATCAGGTTCAATGATATTTCTTCAATAATTGGATGGTTTCAATTTTTGATTTATAAACATCCTCACCATTATAATCAATACTTAAGGAGCCGGAAAGACAAAGTGTCCATCTTCCATAGCTATAGCAACTATATTTACTCAATGTTTCCTTAGCAGTTTCAATATTCATGGAAAAATTTAAGCCATAAGGAAGTGTTCCTTTATAATGTTTCCACATCCTATCAGAGTTATCTTTATAATCACTTGCTAATTCAACAATTGAAATCGTATCTTTAATATATATTATTGCAATTCCGAAATTATAGCTATTATATGTGAATGCCTGATTCCTGATTTTATGAATATCGGTATAATAATGAGTGGTATCGCTTTTAGAAATTTCCCATTTACAGTCTTTACAGTTCAACAAAGCCTGAACAAGGGAATCATGTATTGATTTCCCAGGCAAGGAAAGAAGTTGTTCCTCGGTTAAGGAGAGGAATGGGTTATTATTCTGCCCCTTCGAATTATCAATCATCCACCCAAAAGAAAAAAATAACAGCAGGAGGAGATAAACAGTTTTAAATCGGGAATTTTTCATTTTTTATCAATAAGCCACAAAACTACAAATATTATCCTCACAAAACCACTCCTATATATATAGGTATCAAAGTCTCCCCAAAAACCTCTTTCCCCATCAAAAACCTGATTTTGGGTTAAAAGGGCGTTATAAAGTATATCAGTTGAGGTTAAAAAGATATCCTCTGAGCAAAAAAGGAGTTCCGGTGAGCAAAAAAGGAACTCCGGTAAACAAAAAAGGATATCCGGTGAGCGAAAAAGGAGTTCAGGTGAACAAAAAAGGAACTCCGGTGAGGGAAAGAGGAACTCCGGTGAACAAAAAAGGAACTCCGGTGAACTTAAAAGGATATCCGGTGAGGGAAAAAGGATATAGTTTTAAGCTCAAAAATCAGGGTTTATTCTAAAAAGAAGCTTTATTTTATAGTTATAAAGCTAAGAAATGAATCCTTTTAAACGGAATAATTGAAAAATTAAGGGGGATTGATTATTAATTTAGCGCCGTAAACCCGTTTTGTCCGGCAATCCGTTTTATGGTATTGATGATTATTCCGGAAAAGGTATCGTGGTTATCAATTTTTAGCTGGGCAGATTTATCGGCAATAACCTGCTGACGTTTTCGACTTAAATCCTGGATGGTTTTCACCGCCTGATTGCGTTGATAACGTACGGCGCGAACAATTCTGCGGAGTTCATCATCACTTCTATATTGAAGTTTATCGGGCAAATAGCCATTATTAATTGCATCGTAATCGGTTGTTTCAAGATTCGACCAATCCACCAAATCCCATGAAGTCTGCTTCTTTTGATAATTCGCCGAACTCTTATAAGCAAGCCGTTGCTGGAAACAATCTATGCTTATTCTTGCGGCATCGTTATCTAATACGTGCATCAGTTTGTAATGGCTCTTTCCATTTTGCCCATAATACAAATAAGTGCTGTCGAGAACTCTGTTACATTCCTTCAACGCATCTTCATCGAAGGAAGTAGGGATTTGTTGAACCTGTTTTTGGAAATTGAGTTCCTCATAATTTGTTTTTGCCAGTTGCGCAATTTTTTCCCAATCCATCTGTTCGCTGGGTTTTGGGGCATATTTTCTTACATAAACAGGGGTGAGATAAATTCCCTTTTGCACAGCGAAATCACTTTGGTCGATATAATCCCTTCCGCCCATATTTACAGGACCATTGCCAAAGAGGAAGATAAATTTAAGAGCATCAGGATCTTTCGACCAGCTCATTTTTTCTATTGCACATTCCATTGCCTTGCCAACGTAAGTATCGCATGCTTCGATATTAGTTTTGACATTTGCCAATCCTTCATAACAAGCATCAAAGTCATCGGTAAGGTCATACATTACCTTCACATAATAGGTGCTCTTTCCATAACTTGGTCGCCCATGAGTAACTATGCCAAGCCTGACTTCAGGAGTTGGGGATAATTTACCAAGTTCATTGATTATTTCCCAATATCCTTCCCTGAATTTATCTATCAGTCCATTGGTGCTGGCACTTAAATCGAGGCAGAGTACGATATCAATCTTCTTTGCATTCTGCGAAAAAGATTTGATATTTACCGCCATAAGCAGCAATATTATAGAAATGGTTACGAATCTTTTCATTAATATTTTATCTGGTTGGATAAGAATTCAGATTGCAAAAGTACAAACCTTTAGCGTTACCTGAAAAAATATCTGTATTTTTGTGCACATATTAATGTGAAAAGAGCATGGAAGATTTAACTTTTGATGAATTAAATGCCAAATGGAAAGCATTGTTGGCTAAGCTGGGAGAACAATTTGGAGAAGAACCCGACTTGCAAGCAATAATCTTTTTGATAGGAGTACAAGAATTAGGAGCCGGTAAAAGAGATTTCAGCAAAGACCAGAAAATGGATTTGATGCACATAGCCACCTGTAAATTATTGAGCAAATATGGATACTATATTTATGCAGGTGTTGATAATGATAACTGGCCACAATGGACTTTGGTGGAAAAACTACCGGCACTTAATGTATTTCAACAGGAAAGATTATTGAAAGAAGCAGTGATAAGTTACTTCGAGGATATAACTTATATTACTGAATAGTAAGTGTTTGAGTAACTGTTTGGGCAGGCTCTAAACGAATTTGTCCTGTTCCGGAAGATTGTCCTTTAGAAATATTCACATCTAAAACAGCAGGTAACGGGAAAGTCATTGTTACAGCACCTCCTGCATCAGTTGTTCCTGTCTGGCTAACATTTGCGCTAACGCCATTAGGACCAGTAATACCATCCTTATGAAGGAGGACTTTTACCCCAGCCACAGGATTTTGATTGACATCAACTACATGGACAACCGCGATACAATCCTGGTTCTTTTGACTGCATGATGGCAATAAACATACTAAAAAAGGAGCCATCACTAAAAGAATAATCAAAATCTTGTTTTTAATAGTTTTCATGTTATTAGTATTAAATTATTGCATAGTTATAGTTTGAGTAACTGTTTGAGCAGCTTCTAAACGGATTTGTCCTGTTCCTGATTTAGCTCCTTTTGAGGCATTCACATCAAGAACAGCAGGTAAAGGAAAAGTCATCGTAACAGCACCTCCGGCATCGGTTGTGCCTGTCTGGCTAACGTTTGCAGTTACTCCATTATAATTGGTAACATTAGTCTTATGGAGAGTAACCGAAGCTCCGGCAATAGGATTCTGACCAGTATCAACCACATGGACAACAGCAATACAATCCTGATTCTTTTGACTACAAGATGGCATCAAAAGCATTAAAAAAGGTACAATAATGACTAAAGCACCAATAATTCTTCTCAATTTTAATTTCATATTCATTTATTATTTATAATATTGCACGATGTAAATTATTCAAATTATGCAATGCAATATTAAGAAAATTTTTATTAACACACAAAAAAAAGAAATATGAAGAAAATAAATTTAATCCTGACAGTATTATTAACCCTATCAATTAACCAATTATTAAACGCACAAAATATGCAACAAACAACACCATCTCAAGACCATATCGTACTAATAATGACCGATTTTGGCAACATAAAAGTAAAATTATATAACGAAACCCCAAAACACAGAGATAATTTTCTTAAATTAGCTAGAGAAGGCTTTTATGATAGCACTTTGTTTCATAGGGTCATTCAAGGATTTATGATTCAGGGCGGAGACCCAACATCAAAAAACGCTGAACCAGGAGCAATGCTTGGAGGTGGCGGCGGAGATATGCAGAGAATTCCTGCTGAGTTTTTGCCTAATCTTTATCATAAAAAAGGTGTGCTTGCTGCAGCTCGTGATGGCAATCCTCAAAAAGCATCTAGTGCTTGCCAGTTTTATATTGTCCAAGGACGAACTTATTCAAATCAGGAATTAGATACATTAGAAAAGCGAACTGGAAAAAAATTTGGTCCCGATCAAAGAAAGGCATATACAACAATTGGTGGAGTTCCATTTCTTGACGGCGATTATACAGTTTATGGGGAAGTAATAGAAGGTTTGGATGTGGTCGATAAAATTGCTGAGGTCGAAAAAGGGCAAGCTGACAGACCTATAAAGGATGTGAGAATGAAAATGAAGGTTATTCAATAATTAAATAACTAAATTTCACAAGGTTTTAGATGAAAGATAAAATTTCAAGTATTATAAAGGAAGTGGAAGGTTTTAACCCTTCCACAGAATCAGAACTTGAGGAGTTTAGATTAAAATATCTGAGTAAAAAAGGAATTCTCGCTGACTTATTCTCTGATTTGAAAGAGGTAAGTGTTGACGAGAAAAAGGATTTAGGGAAGATATTAAATGAATTAAAAACAAAAGTTGAGGATAAATTCCAAACATTCAAAAGCATTTTTGAGAATAAGGAACAAGGAACATCAGAGGTAAAAGATTTGACTTTACCTGTAAATCTTCCTCTAGGTTCAAGACACCCTATATCTATTATAAGGAATGATATTGTAGAAATCTTTTCAAGAATAGGATTCACAGTTTCAGAAGGACCTGAAATTGAAGATGACTGGCATAACTTTTCAGCACTTAATTTTGATGAAGAGCATCCGGCGAGAGATATGCAGGATACTTTCTTTATTGAAAAGAATCCTGATATTGCATTGAGAACGCATACTTCATCGGTTCAGGTTAGAGTAATGGAAACTACTCCGCCCCCTATCAGAACTATTTCACCTGGGAGAGTTTATAGGAATGAAGCGATATCTGCTCGAGCACATTGTTTGTTTCACCAGGTTGAAGGTTTGTGTATTGATGAAAATATCTCTTTTGCCGATTTGAAACAAACATTGCTTTATTTTACCAAAGAGATGTTTGGAAGTGAAACTAAGATTCGATTACGCCCTTCTTATTTTCCTTTTACAGAGCCATCAGCTGAAATGGATATTTCCTGTACTTTATGTGGCGGAAAAGGATGTAATATATGTAAGCACACCGGATGGACTGAGATTATGGGTTGTGGAATGGTTGATACGAATGTATTGAAGAATTGTGGAATTGATTCAGAGAAATATACTGGTTTTGCATTTGGAATGGGAATAGAAAGAATAGCTATGCTTAAGTTTCAAGTAAATGACCTTCGTATCTATTTTGAAAACGATGTTCGTTTCTTGAAGCAATTTTCTGGCATGGTTTAGGATATTGGAAAAAATTAAATATGAAAATAATAATTAAACAATTTAAATTCAAATAAAATGAAAAATCTTCTGATCTTATTAACAGTAATAACTTTATTCTCATCTTGCGGAAAAGATGGTGCAACAGGACCTCAGGGTCCGCAAGGGAATGCAAATGTGGTTGCAGGCAACTATGATGTAAAATATTCAGCTTGGTCAATTTACACTCCAAGTCAGGGACTGCCATTTTATACCGTCTCTGTCACTGATAATGACATAACTTCAAGTATTGTTTCAAATGGAAGCGTTTCAGCTTTTATAAGTTTCGATAATAATACATGGTATAATTTACCATATAATGACTTTCAAACACCTACCTTTTTCATTAATTATAGGTTTCTTTATTCAACAGATGTTGTAAGCTTTGATATTGTCCCAAGTGATGGGGGAACTTTAACTTTATATAATGATTATTACTTTAAGGTAGTAGCTATTGCTGGTTCAATTAAGAAAAAGCATCCAAACACAAATTGGAATAATTATGAGGAAGTTATGAAAGTAATGAATCAGGAAAATAAATAAAGATTTTAATAATATTTATTTTCGTAAACTCCATTTGTTTGTTAAAAAAATGTTACATTTGTCGCCTATAAAGTAACAAACGTTTATTAAAAATGGATTATAACGACCAGCTTTTTGCTCAATTATTATATATATTTCAGGCATCAGCAATGCAAGGAATGGGTAAAATAACTAATCCTGTGACAAATACTATTGAAAGAAATATGGAACAGGCAAAACAATCTATTGATATGCTGGAGATGATAAAAGAGAAAACCAAAGGGAATTTATCTCCTGAAATATCAAGATTATTAGATACCTCTTTATCTGATTTGAGATTGAATTATGTTGATGAAGCGAATAAAAATTAAATATATATCAAACTATCTTAAATAATTTAAACCAAAACTACATGGATCAAGTAAACAGTTCAAAATCAAACCAGGGGAGAAAAATCGTTATCATAGTTATAATTGCAATTCTTCTTGCTGCTAATGGGGTGCTGTTATGGCAGTTCTTCACTCAGAAAGAACAAATAACAACCATAACTACAGAGAAAACAAAAGTTATTTCTGAAAGGGATGAATTAACCAAACAAAAAGCCGAATTACAAGCGCAACTTGATTCATTGGTAACAATGAATAATCAGTTATCATCAAAATTAAAGATTAGTGATGATGAAATAGCCGCTTTGCAAACAAAGATTAATAATCTTCAGTATTCAGGAGGGGGAAACTCCGGTGCTTCAAAAGCTGAATTGGATAAATTGAAAGCTGAAATGAAAGCAAAAATGGATCAAATGGCAGCTTTGCAAAAAGAAAATGATGGATTAAAATCTGATAAAGATGCTTTAAACAGCAGCCTTAATGATGAAAAATCTAAGGAACAGCAATTAGCCCAGGAAAAAGATATTCTTGCCAATAAAGTAGCATTAGGCTCAGTAATGACGGCAGATAATTTCAAAATAACCGGAGCTAAATTCTCTAAAAGCGGCAAGGAATCATCAACAACAAGTGCTAAATCAACTCAAAAACTAAAGATTTGTTTCACAATCTCTCAGAATCTCGTTGTGGATAAAGGTACCAAAACGGTTTATATCCGTGTTCTTGGACCAGATAAAAAATGTATAAGTTCAGGTTCACAAACTTTCAAAACTAACGGTCAGGATACACCCTATACAGTTAGTCAGGATATAAATTATAACAATCAAAAGATTGATCAATGTATTTATTGGGCAAAGGGCTCGGCATATACAAAAGGAAAATATGTTATCGAAGCTTATCTTGAAGGAAATTTGATTGGGACAAGCAGCACAATGTTGAAATAATCTAATAATTCAAAGTTAATAAGAAAGTCCTGCAAAGAAATTTGCGGGACTTTTTTATTATACTAAAATACTTTTAAAGAAAAAGATGGATATTTTTAATTGAATATACTTATAATTGGATAAATGCATCATTTTACTGCCCAATAAAGTGCCTCAACTGGTGAATAAAATGATTTTATAAGCTGACTTTGGTATAATATTCCGATGGGTATTTGGAATTCTTATTCCTCCTCCCCATCCCTTCCTCGGAAATAAATGGAAATGGGCACACCAGATAAATCGAAGTTATCACGTAATTGATTTTCGATAAAACGCTTGTATTGCTCCTTAATATACTGTGGCATATTACAGAAAAATGCAAAGGCAGGAGTATTTGCCGGCATTTGAGTGATATATTTTATTTTGATGTGCTTCCCTTTAGTTGCAGGAGGCGGATTATGTTCAATAATTGGGAGCATAATTTTATTAAGCTTTGATGTTGGAATCTTAAAACTTCTGCATTTATAAACTTTAAGAGCAATTTCAAGAGCTTTATGAATTCGTTGTTTATCCTGAACAGATACAAATAATATTGGAACATCAGAAAAAGGAACTATCTTGGCTTTAATAGCTTCTGTGAATTTCTTTGTTGAATGAGTATCCTTTTCAACCAAATCCCATTTGTTTACTAGTATAACAATACCTTTATTATTTTTTTCTGCAAGATGAAAAATGTTTAAATCCTGAGCTGATAAACCTTGCGTGGCATCAATCATAAGGATACAAACATCTGCCTCTTCAATAGACTTAATGGCTCTCATTACAGAATAAAATTCAATATCTTCCTTCACCTTCGATTTTCTCCTAAGCCCTGCTGTATCAATTAATAAAAACTCAAAGCCGAAAGAATTATAATGAGTATTGATGCTATCACGAGTTGTACCTGCAATAGGGGTTACAATACTTCTTTCTTCTCCAATTAATGCATTGAGAAAAGATGACTTACCAACATTAGGTTGCCCCACAATAGCAAACTTCGGAAGTCCTGCTGTATCATCTGTATGCTCCTTTTCAAACAAACTAATAACCTTATCCAGCAACTCACCAGTGCCACTTCCATTAATCGAAGAAATACAAAACACCTCTCCCAATCCAAGACTATAAAACTCATTCGCATCATTTTGCCTGGCATAGTTATCAACTTTATTAGCAACCAAAACAACTTTCTTCCCTGATTTTCGAACCAATTCAGCAACGGTTAAATCTAGATCGGTGACGCCTGTTATCACATCCACCATAAAAAGAATTACATCCGCCTCATCCATTGCAATCTTCACTTGCTTGCGGATTTCCGGCTCAAAAGAATCTCCCGAACCATGAATATATCCACCGGTATCTATTACCGAAAAAGCTTTTCCACACCACTCCACATGACCATAATGACGGTCGCGGGTAACTCCAGATGTTTCGTCCACTATCGCTTCTCTTGATTCAATCAATCGGTTGAAAAGCATTGATTTTCCTACATTCGGACGACCTATTATTGCTACTATATTGCTCAATTTATTATTATTTATTATTTCTTTATTACTCTTATTCTTCGTACCCAAACTCTTTCAGCAGGTTTTTATTGTTTCGCCAATCCTCTTTTACTTTTACAATCGTTTCAAGAAAGACCTTTTTATCCAAAAACTTCTCAATATCCTTCCGTGACTGAATTCCTATATTCTTAATCGCCGAACCTTTATGTCCCAAGATCATTGCTTTCTGAGATTCCCTCTCAACATAAATTATCGCTCTAATTTTGGTAATATCTTCTTCTTCCTTAAATGATTCAATAATAATTTCAGTGGAGTAAGGAATTTCCTTTTGATAATTATTAAAAACTTTTTCTCGTATCATTTCAGAAATAAAAAACCGCTGAGATAAATCCGTCAATTCCTCTTTTGGAAAATATGGAGGCGATTCAGGCAAAAACTTTTTCAAACTCAATAAAATTGATTCGACATTAAATTTTGCCAATGCCGAAACCGGAATAATTCCCTGCAATTTAGTCAATCGCGTTTTCCATTTATCCGCCAAAGCCTCCAATTTCTCCTGGTTTGAAAGGTCTATTTTATTTATTATTAAAACAACAGGTTTTTCCTGAGAATTTAGCCTTTCGATGAATTCTTCGTTCTCAAATTTATCATTTACATCGGTCACAAAGAGAATAACATCAGCATCTTCCATAGCAGTATTCACAAATTTCATCATGTTTTCCTGCAACAGATAATTAGGTTTCAGGATGCCGGGAGTATCAGTGAAGACAATCTGAAAGTCATCACCATTCACGACGCCTCTTATGGAACGGCGGGTAGTTTGAGCTTTTGGGGTAATAATAGAAAGGGTTTCTCCAACCAACAAATTCATCAATGTTGACTTCCCCACATTCGGGTTTCCTATTATGTTTACAAACCCTGAATAATGAGTCATAAAAAATATTTTTCGATTTATGTAATATGCAAAGAAACAAATTATATCTTTGCGCTCCTAATTTTTACAGGATAAATCGTATCCTGATTTAGCAATTGAATGTTTGAAAAACCAAGATATAGTGCGGGGTGGAGCAGTTGGTAGCTCGTTGGGCTCATAACCCAAAGGTCGTAGGTTCGAGTCCTGCCCCCGCTACCTGGTAGTTGTAAATGCCCTCTGAGAAATCAGGGGGCTTTTGCTTTTTATCCGAAATCCCTAATCCACATTCCCAGTTTTTTGAAACATTTCTGCACTTCTCGCTGGAAAATTCAGTCCCGCTATCCGCTCATATCTTTTTTTTGCCGAAAGTTCACTTCTAAATGAAACTTCAGTTCAGCAAAAAAAAGGATAACCGTTCCTATCCGGGTTAGTCTGCAAAGTTCACTCCTCCGAATTCAATTCATCTCAATCAATCGAAACCCGATTTCCAAACCGTATCATAAAATACACCTTTTCCCCATAAAACCATTTACTTCTCGATTTAGGAATTGACCGCACACTATTTGGAATCGTCAGCACACTACTTGGAATTGATAGCACACTATCTGGAATTGGTCGCACACTACTTGGAATTGCCAGCACACTATCTAAAATCCTCAGCCCACTATCTAAAACCGTCAGCATACTATCTAATATTGCCGGCATACTACTTAGAATCGTCAGCATACTTCTTAGAATTCATCGCCTACATGCTATTTTCACCCTTCCAAAAGATTGTTTTATTGATAATCAATGTATTTAATATTTCTTTGTACCATAAACCTGTCCGATTAGAAAATTCAATCGATTCAACTATTAACATTTATTAACTACTATAAATACTATCTTTGCGCCCTTATTTAAACATTTCAATTGGTAATTAATGAAACCTAAAACAATCTGGACTCTGATAATCATTGCTACTCTAATAGGATTATTGGTCTTTATAAAAATAAAAAAGAATGCCGATGAGGCTGCAAAAATTGCTCAGCCATCAACCAAAGGGCAGCCGATTTTGGTTTCGGGATATGTTATAACAACTCAAACCGTGGATAATAAAGTGGCAGCCACAGGAAGTATCCTCGCTAATGAAGAAGTAGAATTGAAATGTGAAAGTACAGGGAAAATTACAGGATTATATCTGAAAGAGGGTTCAAGAGTCAGGAAAGGTGAATTGCTGGTTAAGATAAACGATGCCGACCTTCAGGCGCAATTGAAAAAGGCGCAATCCATAGTTCAGTTGGATGAGGAAAATGAGGCACGCGAAAAGAAATTGTGGGATATTAATGGTATCAGCAAAGAGGAATATGATGTTGCAGTTACCACTTTAAAAGGAGCCAAAGCCGATGTTGATTTAATTCAGGCACAGATACAAAAAACAGAGATTAGAGCTCCATTTGATGGTATTGTAGGTCTTAAAAATGTGAGTGAAGGAAGTTATATAATGAACACAACAGTAGTAGCTAATCTTGAACAGCTCGACCCTATGAAGGTGGATTTCTCAATCCCTGAAAAATATATGAACCAGGTGAAAGTGGGTGATAAAATTAATTTCACTGTATCAGGGACTACTGATAAATATACAGGAGATATTTATGCAATTGAACCAAGGATAGACCTTTCATCAAGGACGCTTGAGATTCGAGCACACGTGCAGAATAGAGAGGGGAAATTGCTGTCGGGTGCCTTTGCAACGGTTGAATTAGTTCTTGCCCATCTTGAAAATGTAATCATGGTTCCCACCCAATCTATTATCCCTGCGCTAAAATCTCAAAAGGTTTATATAACAAAGGATGGAAAGGCAGTTTCAAAAACGGTTGAAACAGGAATAAGAACCGATGCCGCTATGCAGATAACTAAAGGCTTGGAAATTGGAGATACAGTTATCACAACAGGTATCATGCAATTGCGAACAGGACTTCCTATTAAGATAACTTCTCTAGATACTTTATAATCATAAATCAAGAATGTCCCTCTCCTCAGTCAGTATAAAACGTCCGGTGCTTGCGATAGTGATGTCAATCACCATCGTTATTTTCGGAGGAATAGGATATAAATTCCTTGGCGTGAGAGAATATCCGTCCATCGACCCACCGATAATTACTGTTCGGACTGCTTATACTGGTGCCAATGCTGATGTTATAGAATCTCAGATTACGGAACCTCTCGAAAGGTCAATCAACGGAATTGCAGGAATCAGAACAATAAGTTCTACAAGTGCATTGGGTGCAAGCACGATTACTGTTGAGTTTAACATCGATGCTGATTTAGAAACTGCTGCCAATGATGTGCGTGATAAAGTTGCACAGGGGACAAAATTATTGCCAACTGATATTGATGCACCCCCTGTTGTTACTAAAGCAGATGCTAACTCTGATGCTATCCTTGCACTCACCATTCAAAGTAATACCAAGTCTCAATTAGAAGTTTGTGATTATGCTGAAAATGTTATTCAGCAACGATTACAAACCATCCCTGGCGTAAGTGATATTCAGGTTTGGGGTGAGAAAAAATATGCCATGCGGATTTGGATGGACCCTACAAAATTGTCTTCCTATGGATTGACACCATTGGATATTCAAACCGCATTGAATAATGAAAATGTAGAATTACCTGCCGGTAAGATTGAAGGAAACACAACAGAATTAAATGTTCGCCAGGTTGGTAAATTACAAACCGAAAAGGATTTTAATGACCTTATTATAAAGGTTGTCAATAATAATGTTGTTCGATTAAAGGACGTTGGCTATGCAGCTTTAGGTTCTGAGAATGATGAAACAATTCTCAAAGAATCCGGGATTCCAATGATTGGATTAGGGCTTCTGCCTCAGCCAGGAGCGAATTACATTGACATAGCAAATGAATTTTATAAGAGATTCGAAGATATCAAAAAAGATATTCCGAAAGATTATAAAGTTGATATTGCCTTGGATAATACGAGGTTTATCAAACGCTCTATCGGTGAGGTTGAGGAAACTTTAGGCATCGCTTTCTTGTTAGTTGTGTTGATTATTTATCTTTTCTTCCGCGATTGGCTGATAGCATTTCGTCCTTTGATTGATATCCCTGTTTCGCTTATCGGAGCTTTCTTTATCATGTATCTTGCAGGATTTTCTATCAATATTCTTACCTTGCTTGCCATCGTTCTTGCAACAGGTTTGGTTGTTGATGATGGTATTGTTGTGACAGAAAACATCTACAAAAAAGTAGAAGCAGGAATGAATCCAAGGGAGGCGGCATTCAAAGGCTCGGAGGAAATTTTCTTTGCTGTCGTATCAACTTCCATTACTCTTGCTGCTGTATTTATGCCCATCATATTCTTACAAGGTTTCATCGGGAGATTATTCCGAGAGTTTGGAATTGTGGTGGCGGGGGCGGTATTGATTTCCGCGTTTGTATCCTTATCACTCACCCCTGTTTTGAATGTTAAGATGATTAGAAAGAATCATAAACATTCTAAGTTCTATAATCTGACCGAGCCATTCTTTGCAAACATGATAAGCAGTTATGAAAATGCTTTGGGCAGGTTTTTGAATTTCAGATGGGTGGCATTTATAATCATCGGTATTTCATTGTTAATGATATTTTTTATCGGAAAGAATCTGCAAAATGAATTAGCCCCCCTCGAAGACAGAAGTCTTTTGCGGATGCAGGTAGTTGCTCCTGAAGGAACATCCTATGAAGCAATGACGGCTCACATGGATGCGGTAACTCAATTCATCAATGACTCGATTCCTGAAAAGAAAGTTTTGATTAGTGTTACTGCTCCTTCCTTTTCCGGTTCGGGAGCTGTTAATACAGGTTATTTCAGAATTGTTTTTCCTGACCCTTCCGAAAGAAAGCGAACGCAACAACAGTTGGCTGATTATATTACAAGGAATCTCAAATACTTTCCCGTGGCAAGGTCTTTCGTATTGCAGGAACAAACAATTGCAATCGGAACTTCTGCCAAAACCGGTTTCCCTGTAAAGTTTGTTATTCAGGCTACTAATTTTGAAAAACTTCGTGAGTTTCTTCCAAAGTTTATGGCTGAGGTTGGAAAAGATACTGCCATCTTCCAGGGATTTGACGTTGATTTAAAGTTTAATAAACCTGAATTATTAGTTACCATTGACAGGGACAGAGCCAAAGCCCTTGGAGTTTCTGTCAGAGATATTGCTCAAACACTTGGACTTGCTTTCAGCGGAGGGAGGATGAGTTATTTTATCATCAATGGAAAACAATACCAGGTTATCGGGCAATTCGACAGGCAAAATCGGGATGAACCTACCGACCTGAAATCTATTTACATCCGAAATACAACAGGTGGATTGGTTCAATTAGATAATGTTGTAAAAGTTACCGAGCAGGTTGACCCGCCACAGCTTTACCATTTCAACAGATATGAATCGGCAACAGTTTCTGCCGGACTTGCTCCCGGGAAAACTATCGGTGATGGAATTGATGCCATGAATGCTATCGCTAAAAAAGTTCTCGACCCATCGTTTACTACTTCGTTAACTGGTCCGGCGCGTGATTTTGCCGAAAGTTCATCGAATATCTTATTTGCCTTACTTCTTGCTTTAGTATTGATTTATTTAGTCCTTGCTGCTCAGTTCGAAAGTTTTATTGACCCCTTTATCATCATGGTCACCGTTCCGCTTGCTATGGCAGGAGCATTACTTTCGCTATGGTTTTTCAATCAAACCTTAAACATTTTCAGCCAGATAGGTATCATTGTTTTGGTTGGATTGGTAACAAAGAATGGCATCCTGATTGTTGAATTCGCCAATCAAAGGCGCGAACATGGATTATCAATTTTAGATGCCGTAAAAGATGCTTCTGCCTCACGTTTCCGTCCAATTCTCATGACAAGTCTTGCCACTGCCTTAGGTGCATTACCCATTGCCCTTGCCTTAGGTTCAGGAGCCACAAGTCGAATTTCATTAGGAATAGTAGTTATTGGAGGATTGATGTTTTCGCTTATCCTCACACTTTTCGTTATCCCTGCCATGTACACTTACATGTCGAGAAAGGGAGATAGAACTGTAGTGAAGACTGAAGAGGAAAAAATGTAAGCTATATATAAGGAGTGAAAAATCACCCTTTCCCATTGAAAACCTGAATTATCAGGCATACAAGTGCCATTTGGAAACCCAAATGGCAAATATTGATGTCAACAGATGGCATTTGGAAACCCAAATGGCAAATGTTGATGTCAGCAAATGGCATTTGGAAACCAAAATAGCACATGTTGATGTCAGCAGATGGCATTTGGAAACCCAAATGGCAAATGTTGATGTCAGCAGATGGCATTTGGAAACCAAAATAGCACATGTTGATGTCAGCAGATGGCATTTGGAAACAAATATAGACCCTGTATCTTTTATAAAAAATTATTTTTTAAAAGAAAACGTCCCCCGATTAATCAATCAGGGGACGTTTTCATCGGAATAACTCTTAAAATAGATTAGTTTTGAGAATGTAACCCAACTTTGTTGCCTTCGGAATCAATAAAGAAAGCCATGTGTCCGATTTCAGGAGAAATCTGAGTTTTTGGCATCACTACTTTACCACCGGCTTTTTCAATACGGTCAACAACAGGTTGAAGGTTTGGATTAGCATTCAGATAAATAACAGCTCCTTCAGCAGATGGTTTGTGCATTTGGCTCTGAACAATGGCGCCACCGGCTTTTCCATTGCCCATGTCATTTGGGAAGGCAGACATTTTCATGCCCATCATTTCGCCTGTTTCTTCCATTTTAATATTGAAAGCGGCTTCATAGAATTTTTTGGCTCTAGAGATATCCGATGCAGGAATCTCGAACCAGTTCAGTGAATTTGAGTTTTTGTCCATAATGTTATTTTTTTAATTGTTAATGATTAATTAATTATTATTGAAATGACGAATAAGTTTTTCAGATTTGGACAATAAAATGAATCTATTGTTTTCATTTTTATTTCATGAGCATGCAAATTTAATAAATATTTAAGGAAATTATTTTAAAAAATAGTTAATTTTTCGTTTCCTTATTATTAATCCATTTCCTGATTTATTAAATAATATAGCAAAAATTGGCTATTAAATACTTAAAACCTATCTTTGTCCGGCGAAAATTAAAAAAACCGGTATGAATAAATATATACTGCTAGTTACTTTGGTAATAACATTTAACTGTTCTCAAGGGCAAACATTACGAATGGGACCTACTTTAGCTTATAATTATACACTTCTTTCAAATTCCAATATTTCCGGATTAGGAGAAGAGTTAAATTACCTTCCGACCTATTGCTGGAGTTTTGGAGCAACTGGTGTTTATAACTTTGACCAAAGCCTTATCGGATTTGAAGCCTCATTAATTTATGCCTCCCATAATCAAACCTACACCGGAACAGAAATTACCGGACCTGGCACCTACTACACACTGAGTGCACAAACCAAGCTAAAGTACCTTGACATCCCTCTACTATTCCGTTTAGGTGATTTAAAAGGATTTTATTTTGAAGCCGGACCAGAGTTTTCTTTTCTTATGTCTTCCAGTTGCAGTGTGAGTTATGATCCTTCCGATTCCGCTCATTTAGGGTCAAGTGGAGCTTTCGGTGGTGATTTTTCTGGATTTAGTTTATCAGGAATTATTGGTGGAGGATTCACATTTATGCCTACGAAAACAATGTTCATTGACCTTGGCTTCAAAGTAGGATATGGTTTTACGGATGTTACCAGTCAGATATCTCAAAACGATAGCTCCGCTCATAGTTTTACCAGCACTTATGCAAATTATACTACATTTAAATTTAACCGTACATCAAATTATGGTTATTCTCCAACAACCAGATTAAGCGCCGGAGTATTTATTTCAATGACATTTTTGATAGAGGGTGATACCAAATTCAATAACAGGTTCCGATAAATTGATACAAAATTAAATACCTCCTTTTGACACTATCTCATAAATTTTTCGTAACT
>Ga0206937_10188_pt1 | contig 17610 bp, 18 predicted proteins | sample Alteio_BWOrgHeat_11_FD_152923 | JGI IMG/M metagenome (GOLD analysis project Ga0206937, IMG submission 152923) | Enriched cells from forest soil in Barre Woods Harvard Forest LTER site, Petersham, Massachusetts, United States -... | ecosystem: Environmental > Terrestrial > Soil > Temperate forest >... | reverse complement strand
ATCGTTTTGGTAGAGACCTCGATGTGTGCAGCTAGGGTGCTACAGTTGGAATATTTACCGTCTTTGATTGCCTCGCAAATCTTATGGATGCGGGCTAAAGAAGGCCGTGAAAAACTTGACGAACGGCTTCTCTTTCGTTTTTGGCGCAGTAGCTGCATCGAGGGTTCTTTTGAACAAAATTTGCCGATAAAAGCAATTTGATTCGTTAAATATGATTAAAAGCGCTTACGGACGGCACGGACGCCATTCCTCAACTTCTATTTAAAATTTATGCGGAAGGGATAGAGGTGTTTTATACTTTTTTGTGCTGAGACTTGAAAACACCCGTCCGTAGCGTCCGTGTATCCTCGGTAGGACAAATTTGACACTCTTCAGTGCGCGAGAAGCGTCATCAAAATTTACGCCGATTGCTTGAGAATTACGCTTTTGTATGACAGTGTGACTAAAGCGAGGCGTGCATTTATGTGCAAATCACTCAAAATGGGTGTCAAAGAATTGGAATATGAGGAAAGAGACCACATATTTGAATCAGCTTTTGGACCGGGTAGAAGAGTTGACGAGCGCCCGTGGCGAGAGGAAAGCGATGGCTTTGGATTTGGGCATTCCTCCTCAGAAACTAAATGACTGGCTTTCCGGGCGCTTTAAACCTGAAGGTGAAGCCACTCTTCGCCTATTGAGATGGGTGACAGCGCGGGAATTGAAGCAGGACGGCAAGATGGAGAGTGTCATAAACATTCTCCTTGGCGCTTCACCACAAAATAAATCCGACCGTCGAAAAACGACAAAAGCAAAATAGACCAGGCAAATTATCCTGATCGTCGAAAGTATTTTTGCGGATAAAACGGCGATTATAGGCGATTACACCTATTGAGGATTTATAAATGCGTGCCAGTTCCACACTGGAAACTAAGGGGTAAACCAAGTGTAGTAGAGCTACGTGGAACTTGTTTATAGGTATAAACACCTATTGTTATTTTGTTGCGCGTTTTTGAAATAGTGGCAGAACACACCGCGACATCACAAAAAATTATTGATGTAAGGGATTACATGGAAGCGCCAAAACAATATGACGAGACTCAGCGTGTGGTATCGCCTTTCGCGAATACCGAGGCTGTCATGCCCACTAGGAAAGGCAACACAGGCAAGATTGTCATGTGGATTGTTGTGGCCATTATTCTTGTGGCAGCGGGGGCATTTGGAGGCGTGTTTCTCACCCGTTACCTGAATGATCCTCTCCGCACGTTGGAAGGCTTCCCGGTGGCGAAATATCTCGACAGCTACCGAGGGCTGGCGGGATCGAAATTCAAAGGCCAGTTGAGGGTGGAAGCTGATCTGGGGTGGAAAGAGGGATCGGGCCGTTTGATGTTGTTCACTTGTCCGGATGACAATCGCCCCATCGCGGTGATGATTCCAGCCGAAGTGGCAAATGGAATTTATTTCACGAAGGGGCAAACGTATCTGGCGGAACTTGAAGTCAAGGAAGGAGGGCTTATTTATGCGAATTCCTGTAAGAAAAATTAAGCAAATCCTTTTAGCCGCTGTTGTTTCCGGCGGTATTGCATACGGACAGACTACTTCCACCCCGGTTACTCCTGCGCCTCAGGCTGCACCAGTGACAACTACTGGAAACTTTCCTGCGGTTCCGCCGGCTCCTGGAACACCGGCAGCGCCCGCGGCATCTGGCGCTGATTCTAGCACATCAACTGCTCTGGATTACCTTTACAATCACAAACCTCAAGAGGGTTCAGCCGCAGATCAGGCTTCTCAAGCCAATGAAGCAGCCAAGGATCGTGCCATAGCCGCTGATGCAATTGGCTTGGGGAAAATAAGCGATCCCCAGATTCGCGCCAGATTTGAGAAATATCTTGGGATGAGTGAGATTCCGGCCGCTGATCTGACGGCCTATGCCCAGGACATGCAGAAAGTCAGGGATCTTCTTCGCGCCAACAAAACTTTTGAAGCATGGCAGCAGCTTCGTCAATTGGCCCGGTATCAAGCTATCGACGCTGGCGTAAGCATCGCATTGGCGGATCGGATCGAATCGATGTGGAATACCGATAAGGCATCGAACCGTATCGATAGCGATAATCAGAAATTACAGCAGGAGATCAAACAGGCAAACGGCAACGCTGATCTAATGTCGACCGCCATTCGCAAAGAGGATGTCATTTTGTATCGAGAGGAGAACCACGGTATAACGGCGAAGACTCCGCCCAAGCCTACTAATAATGGAGGAGTTCCACAGGCCAATTCAGGCGGCGGTGGGGCTGGTGCCCCATCCATGCCAAGCACGCAAGGAATTGAGGGAAGGATGCAGTTGACGGAAGAGTACCTGCGGTCACTGGAAGCGAAGGCTAAAATCAAACTTAATGAATTAAAGGCTGAAAAGCTGTTTGAACAGGCAAAGTCTGATTTTGCGGATTATACCCAGACGCTATTCAAAAGTGGTCTGCATCAGCATGTGATTCTTGCTGCAGATTTCTACAGAAAGATATTCGATGAGGATGAATATCCGCCGGAGATGGCCAATGAGGTGAGCGCCTCTTTGGAAATGGCTAGAGATGTCGCCTCGTCCATAGACGTTTTTCGTTACAAGGTGAGCAAGAACGAGATCGCAGCCGCCACAAGCCGTTTGCAGGAAGCCTTCACAACGAGTGAATTTCAGCCAGCACTTCTCGGGCTTGAGCGACCGTTGAAAGAGAAAAGCGACGATTATTTTACGCGTCTGGACAAGATGGAAAATCTGATCGAGGCGAGGGATTTTGGTCCTCTTGAATCCCAACTCAACGAAACGCAAAAAATAGTGGCTGATTTTGACCCAACGAAGGCACTGGCTCTCGTTAACGCGGTAAAACTTGAAAGCAAATTGCATCTGGGGAAAGCAAAACTCGCAGCTCAGCAGGGTGATCTAAAGGGCGCGATGGAGGAATTTCAGGATGCGGCAAAGGCATGGCCTGGCAATCCAGCATTACAGGATTCATCGACGGCATTTTTCGATACACAGGACACAAAAAATCAGTCCACAACTGAGTTTGATCGTTTGATTGCAGAAAATAATTACCGGGAGCTTTTTGATAAGCAACTTCAGTTTGGAGCAGCGGTCCACGGGGATGCCAAACGTGAGGAACAGCTCAAGAACGCACTCGAGAAGATCAAGAATGCAGAGATTGCGGCAGAGAAAGCAAACGTGATGCGTAACGCCGGCGACGTGTATGGAGCCTGGGAAACCATCGAATTGGCTTCAAAGGACTTGCCGAATGACAACAAGCTCAACGGGCTACGCGCTGATCTCGCCGGAAAAGGTGCAGAATTTGTATCCGCAATAAACAAGGCGAAGGATGCAGAAACCCGCAGCGAACTTGGCTTCAGCCTCACCTGGTATGCAGTCGCCCAACGTTACTACCCGGCAAGTACGATGGCGAACGAGGCCATCGAGCGATTGAGTAAACAGATTTTAGGAGAAGGAAAAGCGAAGACGCTTTGAGTCCAAGATTGTCTGAAGACGAATGATGCGGTTTAACAACAAAAAAGAAAGAAAAGAATGAAAGTATTGATGTCTGTATTTATAATAGTTGCTTTAGGTGTAGTTGCATTAGCGACGGCTTCTGACGCAACAGCTAAGCGAGAAACCTCAAGTCTGCCACGAGTCATGCAGGACTCATCATCACCGCCGTGCACTCCCGCTCCAAGTCCGAGTCCAGCAGTGGAATGACACAATAGGTTCATTGGTGCGACACAAAAGCAAAAAAATGCGAAAACACTTCTTAGGATATGTTTAGATCATGGAAAACACGAAAGCCGATTACAGAGTGGTATAGGTTTTTTTTAATTTGTTATCTTGGAGGCCATTGTTTACACTCTCAGGCCTGCGGTCTTTCTTGGCAGGTGCCTCAAGATCATTTCCCAGGGGTCAATGGGCACGGATTCGTCTCTTACTTCGACAAACTATCGGAACTTGATCTGGGCCAAGATTTAAAGCTTCCACTGATTATCAACTTCGATTCCAGCAATGAAAAAAGTTCTCCTTATCTTGGAAAATCATTTACGCTATTCCTGTTAGAATCAAACATTGTCCAAAATTCCGACAATAGCTTCATGGCGACCTTCCCTGACGGCTCGCTAAACCTCTTTATCCGCGATAATGTTGAGGATACTGTTCTGAAGGGGTCTGCGGGATGGAAGGGGGAAATAAGTGGAGATACAATTAATGTCTACGCTCCATGTGGATGGAAAATTACCTATTATAAAGGTAGAATACTTTGCATAGTGACACCGACGAATCGCAAACTCGAGTATGTGTATTCAGGTCAAACAGTCACGGCGATTCGCGAAAACGGTGATGCTAAGCTTACCGTGGAAGAGAATAATGACGGAGAGGGAAAGGTATTGTCTTTTAACGGAGGACACACCGAAATCACATTGGGCCAAAAGCCAAGAGTTCAAAATATTGCTGGCCAGAATGTTATTGAAGGAATAGATCGGACTTTAAAAACTATAAAGTTAGCGAGTGGAATAAATAAAAACTTCGAATTCGCTGTAAACGATAAAATTCAACCGACGCTGAAAATCACTGGAGCAAGTAGTAAGGAACAATTATTTATTTGGAATCCAGTCAATAAACTGATTATAAGCGATAACGATTGGCAGTACAACATTGTTAATGGAGCAAATGTTAATAGCAACGCAGCGATTGAACGTAGTAGTGTTCGTAGGGGGAACGAGTATTGGTTTTATGATCACGATGGAGAGCAGGAAGTTTCACGAGGATTAGATGGGAGACAATCAATCACTAAGTGGTTTACTTCCGGGATCTTGCAAGGAAAACTGCGTGAGAAAGAAACTGTTACCAATGGGGTAATGACAATTGTGTATCGTGCTTCTTACGACGAGTCGGGAGCGTTAATTAGAGAAACTTTTGTAAATGGTGACGTCATAACCTATCAAAAAAACAAAAACGGGACAACTATGATTAAAAATGGAGTACCATATATGTCGACGGTGCATAACGTAAATGGAACAATCGCGAAGGAGATATTTTATGATCAGAAAACCGAGAAACTATATTCGTACGAAAATGGTATGCAAATCGTCGATACCTATTTCGCGGATGGTCAAATTTTGGAAGAGAAATTCGACAAGATGAGTAAAAGAATGAAATCACAATATATAAACAATTAATAATATGAAAAAACAAATTTTAGCAGCATTAATCGTTTTTTGTATCTCTCACCAAGGGTTTGGGGATTGTACTGAAGATGATTCCACATCAACGCCAGTGGGTATACCCGCTGCGATACAGGCGGACATTAATACTCTCACTATCGCCTTAAAAGGCCCTATCAAGATATATGGCCAGACTATTACGCTAGGAATTACTATCAATCCTAACATGACTATTAATGAAGAAAATTGCGTCGATGATGATAATTGTACATGCGGAACTTATGATACGGGAACAGGGACTCTTAGTGTTAAAGGAACTGCGTCGGCAACGTTGAAAAGCATTACAGTAGGACCGTTTAATGTAACGGCTTGGGATACTCCAATAACAATATCTGGAGACGGGACTGTAACTGTAAACGGAACTGGAAGCGTGAACTCCAATATAGTTTCAAAAACCGATTGCTCGGGAACTCTTACATATTCTACCTCTAATACATTCAACCAAGTTGACCAGGCTACTGGGTCGATGACTGGGAGTGTTACGGTAACAATTTTAACCGTTCCAGTGACAATCACAGACATTATTAGCGTTACAGGAACAGAGACTGAGACGGCTACATTCTCGATATCAGATGCGGCCACTCCAAGCGCGAGCTGGACCGTTGGCAATCCGATTATTACAGCAACCGCTGACTTATCTGCAGCAGGAGTCGATCTTGGCAATTGGAGTTTTGGTATAACCGCCTTCTAATATGCGTTATTTATTGTATCTTTGTATGTGGTTGTGTCTTTGTCCCTCATTTTATGCGTTTGCAGAAGATGTTCCGATTATAGCGGAACCCAGTGACAAGAATGAGGTGTTCGGTAGTGTGACAACAATAGCGACAAGTATTCTAGAGAATGCCAGGCTGGGGAGAGACGAATTTGTTCGGGCATCCATCAGCCTTCAATATCTAAATTCGGGTAAAATGTTGCAAAAGATTTTGCAAGCCAACGGTCGCGATACTAGTCATTTTGAAAAAAACATTTTAAAAGACTTTGATTTTTATTCTATTGTCCTTGTAAAGAAAATAATCATTTACAGGGAAATAGCATTTCTTGAAGCCTCCGTTATATATTCACCTGAATACATCATAAAGAGGCACAAAGAAACAGACGGTAAGCATTTTGAAGCATCTCTTTGGAACAGCGTCGGAGGAAACATGTTTGCAGATGATTGGGAAAAGGAGGGTCGTGGTACTGGAACTTTCTATTTTGTTAGGCAGAACAATGTTTGGAAGCTTCATGGAGTATATCATTCGTGGATGGGATTGACAAAAAATGACTGGGCAAATGCTGAAAGCCTCATGAAAAGCATTGTGGGTCCAAATACTTTATAAGCTATAAATAATATTCTATACGGAGTTTTTAGTAGTATTTAGAGTGTTCACCTCTGTTGAGGATCTTGGCAATACACAAACAGCGCGATCCTGAGCATCTAGAGAAATAGTTAACCGAGTATTGCTTTCCCGTGCAAGGTGGTAAAGCATGAAGAGCGCCACTATGGAAAGAAAGCGAGACACGATAAATATTATTAAGCATGTCCACTCCTCATTTCCTCAGCGGTCAAGATTGTTGACATTATGGTTAAGAATGCTCCTCATTACGTAATTCTAAGCATGAAGACGGTTGTTGATTACCTAAAAAAAGATTTCAGAGCAACCCGTTCGCAACTTTTTTGTTGGATGGCTTTTACGATCGTAATTTTATTGTCTTTCTTTCAGGGAAGCATAGAGTTGCAAGACGGTGTCAAGGTCGATGTTGCGATTGCGACTTTTATTAGTCTAGCAATACAAATAGCGTTGTTAGTATTTATTTCAATTAATATTGTTCATCAAGATCTTGTTGTAGAAAAGGGTGCAGCTTGGCTAATCAATGGGAGGATATCAAGGCGCGTACTTTTATTGGAAAAAACGTTATTTGTTGGAAGTTTGTTTGCCCTTTCCGCTATCTCTTGGTATCCATTGTCCATCCAATATAGAGAACATTCCTTTGCGGCAATGGCGCTAATGGTTATATGCGGCGTAGTAGCCTTTGCTGCGGTTAGCGAAAGCTTAGAGGACTTATTAAGGAAAAGTTTAAGGATTGTTATTATATGTGCAGTGGGGTGCTTTTTATTGGGCCTTTTAGTGAAGGGAGTTGGCGAAATTAGAGCAGGTCAATGTCTTGTAACCGTGTTCGATGAAATAAACGCAACTTTAAAAAGAAGCAACGGCTTTATTTTATGTGGTGTTACCTTGAGTTTTGTAGCCGTCATAATTTTCCAATACCTATCTTCAAAAACGAAAGTTGCATTATCCATATTATATTTCATAGTTTTTGTTTTATGTCTGAGCGAGATATCATAGAAGCGTTGCCAATATCTAAAAAACAAACGATATTATTTACATAACGTTATAAGGAGAAGCCTTTGACCGGAGGGAGCTTTTGGATGCAACGATATTTGAATATTTCAATCCACGCTTTAAGCGGGTCGGATATAAGTATTTACAATAAACGTAGAGCAACAATAGCGACTAATGAGGAGAATCCAACAGGAAACAGAGCGAATAGATGGAGCTTACCTCCGACGGGACGGCGATCCGCGAGTATTGAATGCGCGCCGGATTTCCGTTATTGGAGAAACGCGCAAATCCCCACGAAAGCTCCTGGTTAATATCTCCTTCGCTATCCCGAAGGGAGAGTTTGTCGCGATCGTGGGAGCCTCGGGTTGCGGTAAGACCACATTGATTAGGACGCTTGTGGGAGTGCAGGCGCCCAGCTCCGGCGACATTGTTTTGTCGGGTTATAGCGTCAAGGTGCTCAACGAGAATTTTCCGCTCGCTTCTGCTTATTTGCCGCAGCGCGGGGCGTTTCATCCGCTGTCGAGTGTTCTTGAGAATCTTGAGGATGCGGCGGGGCTAAGGCTGGCTCGCAATGTTTCCGCAAAAGTGAAACGTGATTGGATAAAACATATCGTCGAACTTTCCGGGCTTCGCCAACTGCTCACTCAATCCTACTGCACACTTTCGGGTGGGCAAATGCGACGCATGGCGCTGGCTGAGGCGCTGGTTGGTGATCCTGCATTTTTGTTTCTCGATGAACTCACCAGCGGGTTGGATGTTTACTCTGACCAGGAAATCATGCTTTGGTTGCGTAATTTGGCGCATCATCAAGGCAAAACTGTGGTGCTCGTGACTCATTCAACCTATCACCTGCCTTATTGCGATTCGATTATCTTTCTGCATCAAGGGTGTCTTATTCACCACGGTTCCTATGAGTCGTTGCTAGAAAAGCATGGTGCCAGCACCATTGCTGAGGTTTTTTCTTTTTACCAGTCTGGTCAATCACAGGTTGCCAATCTGGGAGCAAAGGAGTTGCAGGGACAACTGCGTTCCAAAACAGGGTTTGAGAACGAGGAGGATGAAGAGGGCGATATAGAAGATGTTCCCCTTGAACCGCAGGCATTAAAAACGGCTCGTCCTCCATCTGGCTTCTGGCAATTCCCAATACTCCTACGCCGGCAAGCCAGGTTCTTTTGGCGGGACAAGGGACAACTTGGGCTTCACATAGCGTTGATCGTTACATTTCCATGCCTTGTGGCAGTTTTTGCCATCCACGGTCTTCCTCAAGTGCGGAATCTTACCCTATCGCTGGAGTCAAATATACTGCGTACGATGCAGGAGCAGCTCTTTTACCTGAAGGAGTCGTTTCATGCGGCAAGCGTGATCTCCGGACTGGCAATGTTTCAGGTTGTGCTACTAACGCTCATTGGCGCAAATAATGGAGCGCGCGAAATTGCCAAGGAAGATGAAATTCTGAAGAAAGAATTGCGCGCAGGGCTATCTCCGACGGCATACGTCAGCACGAAGTTTCTACAAATTGTCGGGCTTTGCTTTATTCAGGCATTTTGGATGGCTTGGTTTGTGAAAATGATGTGCGGATTCCCCGGCCAATTCGTTGAACAATTTGCTATTTTGTTCACAGCAGTTCTGGCCATGAGCACTACCTGCCTCGCAATTTCCGCAGCAGCCCCATCCGCTGAGCGAGCATCACTATTGGCAATCTATCTCGTCGGGTTCCAGCTTCCGCTTTCAGGTGCTGCTCTCGCACTGCCGGATTGGTTAAGCAATGTTTGCCGGCCTTTCATCGTCGCTTACTGGGGATGGAGCGGCTATCTCCAGACATTCCAATCCACGCGGCATTACGACATTGTCAAGCAATCGACCCACACCACTATTGCTGATTATCGCGTTTCGTTGATCGTGCTCTCCTTCCATGTCGTCATAGCCTTGATGCTCGCCATTTATTTCGTTGGTAGGAAACGTTCGAAAGCCTGAATACATTATGGAAAATACATTGAACCGGCTATTTGGCCGGCTGGATCGCAAATTTTTGCTGATTGTTATTTTGCTTATAGAGAGCGTGCTTCCAGGGTTTGCTGAAGGCTTTTTCTCAATCGATCCGGTGACCTATTGGAATCACTCCCCACATGACAATTTTGGTGTCTGGACGTTCAGTTTCGACAAACCGAACAGGCGATGGGTAGGGGCATTTCACCCTTGCCTGGAGGTCGGTGTCACTGTCGGGGAAGATACTCGAGCTGATCAATTAATCGCCAAAGCCTACTTTTTTGATCTTCAAAACAAGATCATAGCGACGCAGCTCCCGTCGAAATCAGGAACCAACGCACTGCCGACTTTACCTTCGCCAATGTATGATACACCCGTTTTATTGCCCAAGGGAAAGATCACCCGTTTGGCTTTTGAGGTTCCGGAGAAAATCAGAAGTCTTCCATGGAAAGCGGTGGTGGTATTTGGCGACAAGAACGAAGCAAAATCCTCCTTCTATCCCACCAACGAGAATGATTATTTCGTGGATTACCCTGAGAAGGCGCTTGTTTACGATCACACGGCGAAAAATGTCGTCCGCAAACCTGCGATGGATCCGCTGATCACAGATGTAGTCAAAACAGCCAATCCAAAGTTACCGCAGCTTACCTTGTTCCTTCGGCCGCCAAAAGGAATCACTGATGCCAAGGACGTGAAGGGGGTATTGGCGATTTGTATTCTGGGAGGAAGTATTGAGGATGTAAAACGTGATTTGACCAAGGAGGAAATGACAGGGGACTACGCAGGGCTATTCAGCTTCGCCAATAAGAATAAACTCGCAATTCTGGCTTGGGCATCGCACGGCACCTGGAATGCTAGTAAGAATTACGATGATTTGCAGGAGGCAAATGAGAAAGCGATGGATAAAGCCTTCGACGTAGTGGCTGACACATGGGAACAGGGCGTTAAAGAGCTTTGTGATAAGTACGGTCTTCCAAATCATGATTTTCTGCTTTGGGGAGTGTGTGGTTCGGCTCAGTCGGCTCATCGTCTTTGCATGCGTAAGCCCGATTATTTTTTAGCTATCGACATTCACATCCCAGGCAGCTTCGACCGGCCAAGACCGGAAGCGAGCAAAGTGCTTTGGTGTTTGAGCACCGGTGAACTTTATGGTGGCTACGAGCGTTCGCTGCGGTTTGTCAAGGATTGCAGAAAACTCGGCTACCCGATGGTTTACAAGGCGCTCCAAGGTGTCGGTCATGGCGGTAATAATGTATCGAGCGATCTTTGTTTCGCTTTCTTCGATTACGCCCTAACCTTAAAAGACAGCAGGGATGCGTATGATAAGAAAATGGCTGACTCGTTCAGCAAACCGGTCTCGCCGACTGCAACGCCTACACCTTGGCCCGATTCATTCCAGCATCCGCCGTATTATGGCGACATGGTGAACCAGGAAATGTTTCCTGCCAAGGACGCAAATATGATTCCCGCAGGTTTCAAAATTCCTCTCCCCACCGCTCAAATCGCCAGCATTTGGGACAGAACCCGATGACCCGACTGTGATGAAGTCTCTCTTGGTTGGTTTATTTGCTTTGAGTTTTTCAGCCATAGCAAACGGTGAAGTCGAAATGGTTCGCATGGAGACTGCGCCGAACATGATAAGGGCTGATTTGTATTATCAGACCCCTCTTTCGACTCCTAAAGCCGTGCTTGTCTTGTGTCCTGGAGCAAACGGAGAGGGGAAAGATTTGATCGAAGCGGCTGCATGGATGGATTTTGCTAAGCAAAATCAGCTTGGTTTGGTCGGATTGTCATTTGCTTCAACCGTAACCGCTATTCACGACGGGAGCGGATATTACTATGCGTCGAAAGGATCTGGCCAAAAGCTTCTTGATGGCATTAAGAAGATTTACCACAAGGATCTACCCATTCTTGTCTACGGTTTCTCAGGTGGTGCGCATTTCACGAGCCGATTTGAGGAATGGATGCCACAACGAGTCATTGCATGGTGCGCTGATTCGGCAGGATGGTGGGACGTTCCAGTAAAATCAAATTTCAGTCCCCCAGGTATTGTGGCTTGCGGAGACAAAGACCCACGCTATGGAGCATCCCTCACTTATTTCAAACAGGGCAGGGCGTCTGCCAAGCCATGGCTCTGGGTGAGTCTTGGCGGTATCGGGCATGCAGGTTCGCCGAAACTCGATGATTTCGTAAGAAGCTATTTTGCGTCAGTATTGGACAGCAATGCAAAGAAGTCAGCATTCGTCGATATTGATCTCAAAACAGTGCTTCAATCTCCTGAAGCTCAAGCCAGCCCTTCCCTCACTGGGTGGCTTCCATCCGACACCCTTCTGGCCTCCTGGCGGATTATCCATGAACCCTAGCGAAACAAAGACCGTTGGGTTCTTGAGTATGGATGGGACAAAAAAACTTTCCCAGAATCCATGGGTAAAATGGGGTTTGGTTTTAATCGGCATCAAATTGTCCCTCGTGTCGATCGGCTTGATCACAACAACATTATTGGGGCAGCACTTTTACCCGGATAATCCCGGATGGCTCGCTGTCTGGTATCGCTTGGATGTGAAGGAATATTTGACCGTTGCTTTAAACGGCTATGAACCGGGAACGTCCAATGCTTATTTATCAGTAAGGCTGCCTGTAGTGCCATTGCTTATTCGGGGTATCGCTTGTTTAGGGTTCCAGAACCTTTTTGTAGCCGCATTTGTGATGGCAACGTTGGTCTCTTTTCCGCTGCCGGGTCTCATGGAGAAACTCGCCAGCCTGGATTACCCGCAACCAATGACGCAGCGAGCGACGTGGTTGTTCCTGATTTTCCCGATGTCATTTTGTCTCCATCTTCCGTTGAGTGAAGGCATATTTATGGCTCTGGTCTTGCAGGCATTTTTGTCTGCTCGAAATGACGATTGGCTGACAGCCGGGTTTGCGGCGGCATTGGCCGGTGCAACCCGCATAAATGGACTTCTTCTCTTCCCCGCACTAGTTGTGGAAATGGGGCATCGCTATTACAAGGAACGCAAGATATCCCCACAGTGGGCATGGATTGGCTTGGCTCCTCTGGGCACACTATCCTATCTGCTTTTAAACCACTTCGTATTTAGAAATGCTTTTGAATTCATGGTGGCTGAGAAGGATTTTTACCATCAATCCATAGCGTGGCCATGGACAGGTGTTTTAAGTTTATTTAAACATGCCATAACGAAACCGCTCGATGACAGGCTTCTTTACTACTATCCGGAGTGCATCACTGTTATCCTGCTGGTCGTCGTTACAGTGTGGACATGCTGGAAATGTCGTCCTTCTTATTCAGTCTGGACTCTGCTCAATGTCGGCCTTTTTACGAGCGCCCACTTCATCCTTTCGCTTCCCCGATATGCGATTGCTATTTTTCCAATGTATTTTTTCATGGCTGACATGACGAGGGTGAGACTCGTTTACGTCGTTGCCACTGGACTGTCTCTATCGTTGTTCCTTTATTTCGCGTTGCTTTTTGCCAACGGCTGGTGGGCTTTTTAAGAATATGGATATTCACTTTCATGGTTTTTGGAGAATGGACTGGGGATTGGGTAACCCCAACAAAACGGCTGCACTGATCGCCATGTTGATAGTGGCGGTTTGGGTGCTGGCCTATATTCGAAAATGGGGATTCTGGCTGGCGTTGGCCTTGTTCACAGGCTTGGGCCTTTGCCTCATCCACACCTATTCACGCGGTGGACTGATTGGTGCGTTCTTCGGTTTGATTGTAGTGGTTTTAAACGTCCCTCGCCCGTGGCCGATGAAGAAGATTGTAGCCGTTGGAGTTTCGGTATGGATCATCATAGGATTTTCAATTTATCTGCAAGCTCAGGAAAGATTCAGCCAAGGATTATTGAAGGAAGACAGTTCCATCACGAACCGTTTAGAAATATGGAAAGCCGCTCCTCAAATGATGGTGAGCGCGCCAAACGGCTGGGGACTGGGTAAATCGGGGCAGGTCTTTATGCAATGGTATCAGCCGTTGAACCATATGGAAGCCTACCGGACGCTCGTAAACAGCCATCTGACGTGGATGGTGGAGTTCGGTTGGCCATTCCGCATCTTCTACATTCTGGCTTGGGTTGCGGTCCTCGTGGTTTGCTGGCCCTCAAAGGATCATCGGTGGCTGGCTATTCCACTGGGTGTTTGGGTTTCATTCGCCGTGACATCAATATTCAGTTCCGTTGCAGAATCAGGATGGATGTGGATTTTACCCGGCCTCAGCATTGTGGCTGCGATCATTTATCGAATCTCGCGCAAAACATGGCCAAGTAGGGTGGTCTGGATGATTCCCTTGGGAGCGACCGCCTTGTTGAATCTCGTATTCTTCATGGCAGGCCAAAACGGAGCCATCCATAAATCCGGAAATGTAATTGTTGTTGGAAACGGAGATCCCAAACTGTGGATGCTGATAAATACAAAAACCATTGGCTCTCAATATGGGCGGAGCGTGAGAAAATTCTTGGAATCCCATAAAGAGGTCACGGGAAGTCTTGCATGTGTGGAATCGCTGGATGCCATCAATAGTCCGGTGGGGAAAACGGTCGTGATTTCAGGAACTCCTGGCGATGCTGATAAAAGCGGTCTTAAAGCTGTGTGCGATTCCGCAAGCAAAGTGATTCTACTTAATCCCACATTTCCGCCTCAAGAGATCAATTTTGATAAATCCAAATCCGTGTCCGTTCTTTTTGGTGAATTCAGCCAATCGCCGGCAATTCAGTCGTGGAAGGACGCCGTAGCAGTGCAGAATATTGAAGGAAAGGGTGATTTTCTTCCCAATTGGCCGGAGCTTGTTTTTAACCACGAATGAAAAATCAGGGTGCCCTCGCGGAATTAGGAAAGGATCTGGTTGGCCTGTGGCTTCTGGCGACTGCATCAATTTGCATCGCACTAGTGGTTAATCAACTTCGGGATCATCCGTTGTCTTTGATATATGCTACGAAAGCGCAGCGCATGGACGTTGCTGTTGTTAAAGTCGCGCCTACCGTTCTGCCAGCCGTTGAACAATCCGATCATCCCCAAATCATCAGCATGCCGGAATTTCGTGAGCTGGCGGAGAACAAGAAAGCCCTAATCCTCGATGCCCGCCCTGAGATTTTTCATCGCCTCGGGCATGTTCCGGGCGCGCTGAGTCTACCAAGAGAGGACTTCGAGAACGGTTATTCAAAATACAAATCCCTGCTTGAGCCGAATAAGGATCAGCCCATCGCGGTATACTGCTCTGAATCAAATTGCGAGGACAGCAGCATGGTCGCGGATGCGTTGGTGAAGCTGGGATATCATCGCGTCATGGTATTCAAGGGAGGTTGGGGTGAATGGACCGCTGCAAAACTTCCGCAGGAAGGACATCAATGAAAAAGCTGTTTTTCAATCGCTGGGTGATTTTGATCCTGCGGGTGATTTTGGGAGGTATTTTCATCTACGCTGGTTCTCTGAAAATTGAATCTCCGCAAGCTTTTGCTGACAATATAGCGGGCTTCCAGTTGATCCCGAATGCATTTGTTAATCTGCTGACCTTGAGCCTGCCAGTGTTTGAAATCATCGTAGGATTGATGCTGGTTATCGGCTTTCGGCTCAGGATCGCCGCATTCTCGGTTCTGGTCTTGTCCCTGGTATTCGCCGTGGCGCTGGGTTCTGCATTGGCTAGGGGTCTGCAAATTGACTGCGGGTGCTTCGGGGAAGGGGAACCTTCAACATTGAAAACGTGGCTCTCTCTGGGGCGGGATATACTCATGGGGGTTGCAGCTCTGATTGTCTGGCGACAATTCGCCTCCAATTCATATAGCAAGGTCAGCGGAGACTACGGGCTCACCCCTTGATTTCATGGCTTTGCGTAAAAACAAAGTGAACGATCCCAAGAAAATGGCCCAATCCCTGTGCGACAGCGGAGCCGTGTTCCACGACATTGCCTTGGGCGTGGTAGTGCTCGTCGGGTACTGGAACTGGCTCGATGATCACCTCATCTTTTATTTCGAGGCCGGAGCCAGGGATGAATTTGGCGGCCATGTCTTCACGTTTGATCGGGCGGTTTCATACTATGGCCTGGGTGTGGAGTTCTGGGAGGGTGACCTGCTGAAAGCATACCTGTCGCCGATCCCCGACGCCGTGACAGATGTGCAGTCCTGCGAGAAGATCTGGAATCAATGGAGGAAGGATCTGTCAGGGTTGCTACAATTCATCAGGGAGACGGAGGAGCAACTCACCGCTTAAATCGGTTACGTAATTCGCGGACGGGACGGACGCTGTTTTTCAACTTTAGTTGGAATTTTTCTGAATAGAAGTTGTCCCGAGTAGGGAATAAATTTCACCGGCACTTCAAAATAGGCGTCCGTGCCGTCCGTGAATCGTGATTTGAGGGCACGGACTGACGAATCGACGCTCGGTTCAGCATCAGGTTTGACTCAATCGTTTTGTCGGTTATACGACTTGAAAATCAAACGGAAATCAAAACGTTGGCACTGAAGCTCTAGCCTTCTGCTCTTTCTGCTGTTTGATCTGCGCCTCATATTGACGAGCGATTGGAAGCTCCAGGAGCATCATCATTGGTGATTGAACTTGTGCGGTTGCGCCATCGGTTCTCTTCCATGTTTTACTTCCGGCCCCTTCCATGATTATGCCTTCAAACATCTTAGAAAGGCCGGTATTTGGCGAATTGGGATTGTCGTATGCAACTTTTGTCCATGTCGTCCCAGAAGGCGTATTGGCATTTAAAATCGCCGTAATCTCCTGCTCTGTGACCACCGAACTGACGCCAGGCTGCGACTTTTTTGAAAACTGAATGCGAACAGCAGGTCCGCCCAATTGAAGAAAGGCGATCTTCAACTGCCATCCCTGATAATCGTAGGTATGCGTAATTCCTCCTTCGATTAATGGTGAAGCCTTTTCATAGATTTTGGTGACTGGATCATTTTTTGGAGCGCCATACCGATCAGCGCATTGAATTTCTGTCTCACCGAGACGTGCGTAGGCGCAGAGATTATTCGTCAAAAGCATTACCAGGAAGAGGCCCAACTTGGAAAATTTGTTGTAGGGAACTTTCACGACAGACATCACATCACGGTTTGGGAAGGTTTTCGAGCAAATCCTTTTTTTGCTTCGCCCGATTATAGCCTGTTGCCTGAATCAACGCTTTTTCAGTCCATCAAGAACCCTGGCGAGATCCATTGCTTCATCCTCCACGGTTTCCCAGACTTTTTTTCTAAGCTCGTGGGAACGACACGCCTTGTATTTCTCAATATGCATTTCCAAACGCTCCAGATGGCGTTTGATGGATTTGTTTTCGCCGTGAGCATCGGCCTTCTTTTTTAGTTCATCAATCTCGTCAATGTTCCAGTCAAAAAGCATGGCAGGCTTGTAGCAGATCGGAGTTAAAGTGCTACGAATGAATGGCCAGGGCTGGCGATCCGGCGCCTGGAGAAAAATCATCAGCGCCGGGAACGGCGTATAAATCGTCTTCCTGGGGTGGGTGGTGTGCTGACACCCCCAAAAACCGCCAATTTTTGGTCGGCTCCAATATCGGCGACTTCGAAGTGCATCGCTGAACATGAAACCGATGAAATTTAGCGATTTTTGGGTGTCGTCTTCTGAAAAAAGTCCGGCTGCCGGGCGCGTCCTGGGGCGAACTGGCCGAGGGTGGGTTATGGGCGCGAGTGACATACAAACCATCCGGGCATGTGGACGATCTATTCTTACTTGTATTCTTACTTTGCGCTAAAATCACAGGAAATAAGAGTAGTGGAGGCGAGGGGAGTTGAACCCCTGTCCTTAAAGCCATTGCCGCAAGCTTCTACATGTGTAGCCGGTAATGAGGATTCGGGATTCTGCTGCGAACCGGCGCGCTACAGTCACCCTATTGTCCACGAGTTCGATTCACTCACCGGCGCGGTCAATCCGCCGGCAAATTAGCCTGTTGTCGTCGCTTCCAGGCCTCAACAGGCGTCGGGCCGGAAACGTCACGGTCAATTAAGCCGCGAGAGCGAGATTTTCGTAATCTGCATTTATTTTTTTGATCCGAGGTTTTAACGAGGCCAACGAATCATCCTCGACATGCCACCTGCGTCTCAGA
>Ga0206937_10187_pt1 | contig 17818 bp, 19 predicted proteins | sample Alteio_BWOrgHeat_11_FD_152923 | JGI IMG/M metagenome (GOLD analysis project Ga0206937, IMG submission 152923) | Enriched cells from forest soil in Barre Woods Harvard Forest LTER site, Petersham, Massachusetts, United States -... | ecosystem: Environmental > Terrestrial > Soil > Temperate forest >... | reverse complement strand
AAAGCGACGACGGCATTCCACCGGGGCATCCGCCCATGATCGATTTTGAGGAAGCGAAGAAGACCGATTCCTACCAGCGCGCCATGGAGGAAATTGCCGGGGGCCTGGAGGAAATCGAGCGGCTTTCCCGCCGTAATTTTCTTAAATTGAGCGCAAAAACAGCGACAGCCCTTGCGCTCGGATCATTCGCGGGACTGCTGGGGACTGCTTCGACGGCGCGCGCGGACAAAACTGTCGAGACCGGCAGGTTTATTTTTCCAAGGTTGCAGTTCTCCACCATCGACGGAACGCCAAAACACTGGGACATCAGTCCGGATGGCGATGCCATTCTGCGGCGGGAGTTGAAACGGTTGACCAACATCAACGTCAGCATGGAGCCGAAGGTGGTCCGGCTCGGTGACTTTGATGAGATGTGCCTGAACCCGTTTGTTTTCATGACTGCGGGCGGCTCTTTCGAGTTGCCGCCGAACGAGGAACAGAATCTCCACGAGTTTCTTGAGCGGGGAGGATTCATCATGGCCGACGACTGCATGGGCGTGGGGGCTCCGACGAATACGGATGCGTTCTTCCGGTGCTATTTCAATTTGATCAACAAAATTTACCCGGATAACCCGATGCGGAAGATCCCGTATGATCACGAGATTTTTCACGTCTATTTTGATTTTCCAAACGGCTGCCCCGAGATGCAGGGAGTTCCCCACGGCGCGCACGGATTGTTCGAGCCCGGCACGGGGAGGATCATGAGCTGGTTGAGCTCGGGCGACATTCATTGCGGCTGGTGCTGCCGCTGGTGGACCATGGAGAAAAACATGGAAGCCATCAAGATGGGCATCAATGTCATCATCTATTTCCTGAGCCACTGATATGATTCCACGTCTGTTCATCATCCTGTGCGCGGGCCTTTTCGCCGCCACGCCACTTGCGGGCGCCGCCGAACCATCATCCCCGGCGCCGGGCCAGACTTATGCGTTATTGATCGGCGGATTGGGCGGGCAGGAACCTTACACGCATTGGTACGATGACTGGCTGGACCGGTTTCAAAAATATCTCGTTACCAGCGCGGGTGTGCACTCAGCGAACGTAACGGCGTTGTCCCATGACGCGGCGACGATGGAAGCAATCACCGGTGCGCTCGGAAAACTCTCGCAGCAAGTCAAGCCACAGGACCAATTCATTCTCTTCATCGTCGGCCACGGCGAGGTCAAGGGCGGGAACGCCACGTTGATATTGCCCGGCCCCGATATGACCGCGGATCAATTGGCCGCCGCGCTCACTGGAATCACGTCAAAGCACCAGGTCATTCTCAATTTCAGCGCGCCCTCCGGAGATTTTCTCAAGCATATCGTCTCGCCGGACCGTGTAAACATTACGGCCACCAGCCCCACTGAAGTTGATGAACCGGTATTCACGGAGTTTTTCCTGCGCGGGCTGGAGTCAAAACGTGCGGATACGGAAAAAAGCGGCACGATCAACATGCTCGAAGCTTACAACTGGGCTGCCCAACAAACGGTGCTCTGGATCGCCCGATGGCAGCAGACCGGTGCCGATGCTCCGGACGCAGCCACCAGCCCGACCACATGGAAGGCGAGTGGCAAAGAGACAATCGAGATTTTTGAAAAGCTTTACGCGAATGTGGCCTCGCGCAAACTCGACCCATCGAGTGACCGCAATGCCGAGGATGCAGTCGTGGAACTTTCGCCGCCGGATGGCCAGGTCACCGACGAATGGAAAGGCCGTCGCGTGATCGACGAACATGCCATGCTGGAGGATTCCGGCCAGGAGATCGGCGTTTCGGTGATCGGCGAAAAAGGTTTCCAGCCGATTCTTGGTGCCAAAGCCGGTGATCCAGGCTATGTGGCGGCACATACTGTCCTGGGCAAGCCTGCAATTCCCGATCCATGAGGTGCTTTGCGCGATACTCAATCCTTGCCGCCGGATTGCTTCTTGCAACAACAGGGCTGATTGCCGGCAACGCGCGCGATTTGTATTGCGACATGACCGAGTACGCTCCGCAGCCATAAGACCGTGGCTTCCGGACATTGTATTTCCGGGGGTCGGTGACTACCTTGTTTTCATGAAACCGGTTTTTCTGGCAGTGTCTTCAGCTATTCTCGCGCTGACGCCGATGTTTGGCCAGGTTGTTCCCTATGATCAAATCATTGAAGAGGGGAAAAAACCGACGGGCAGCGGGACGTTAGTTGCCCCTGCGCAAAGCCCGATGCGCATCGGAGACAAGTTTTACGACCATCTTGAATTCATCTCCACGAACGGGGACATCGTGACATTTGAATCGAAGGAAGGCCCTGTGACTGCCAAATGGTCCGATCTGCCGAAAGATGTTCAGCAATATTTCGCGCAGGCTTATGCGGACTCCCTCAAAGCCCAGCAGGCCTCGGTGATTCAGGATATCAATCTGACCGTGAAAATTTCAGGACACGTATTGCAAAAGCTCACAAACGGGTTGCTCGTAAATTGGGGCGATAAAGTGGTGCTGTTGACCCGACATCCCAACGAAGCCGGCCTTGCGAACGGCGATCGGGTTTCTGTGACTGCGCAACGCACCGGGTTGTTCCTATACAAGGACGCATCCGGCGCAGGCAAAATGCTGCAAAAGTATAAAGTCGCGAAAATTCAATGAGCAGCCGATGCAGCCTGCATCCGGCTATTCGGGGTTGATCGGCCAAGCCATCCAGGGCCGCCCGCTCAAGGGGCCGTGCTAAGTCTGCTCCGCATAAAGGCTCTAGCGGATGAACTCATAGCAGGAAACCGTGAATTATGCCGGATTAGTCAAACGGGTTTCTCTTGTTTTTGCTACTGGCTCGGGGCCGGGCCGGTGCTTTCGCGCACGACCAATTCCGGGGTGAGCATCCGGGTCACCCTCTGGTTCTCGGATTTTGCAAGAAGCTGGATTGCGTTCCGGGCAATTTCTGCCACAGGATGCGCGATAGTCGTCAACGCAGGATACGTGAACCGGCTTGGGCGGTCATCGCTGAATCCGAGCACGGACATTTGGCCGGGTACCTTGATGCTGTTCTCGGCAAACCATTTCATGGCAACCCACGCGCCGGGATCGGACATGGCAAAGATGGCGGTGGGGCGGGGAGTGATCGCCATGATCTCGGGCATCTTCCGGTACGCGGCCACATAGCCATCCTCGAAATGGTGCGTTCCGCAATGTACGACGGACGATTCAGTGAGGCCGCGCGCCGCAGTCTCTTTTTCAAAAAGCTGGGTTCGTTCAATCACATTCCCGTGTTCCTCAGGTTCGTTAATGAGAAACATAATGCGCCGGTGTCCGAGCGATTGCAAATGGTCGAGCCCGATCCGGACGACATCCTCGTTGCTGGTGCCGACGAATGCGCCAGGATATCCGCGGATGAAGCTGTCGATGTTCACCACCCTGTAATGTCGCTCGCTGAAGGACTCGTGCAGGTCCAGCGTGGCCCGCGGTTCGTTGGAAAGGAGGATGATGCCGCTCTCCTCCGGCCCATCCTCGACCGAGCGGTAGCTCTTGGCCGTGTCTTCCCCCTGGTGGGTGTAGTGGATGTGGAACCGGTACTCCAGGCGTTTGCATTCGTTCGAGAGCGCCTCGAGGATCGTCATGAGAAACTCGGAGTTCCATTCCGGTAGAAACACATTGACGGTATATTGAATGGTTGATTTCCGGTTCAGTTTGCGGATGAAGGAACCTTTTGCAACACGGCGGTCGAGCAGGCCGTCGCGGGCGAGGTCGAGCAACGCCCTGCGCACCGTGGACTGCGAGACGTTGAGATATTTGATGAGCTGTGGCTCGGTGAAAAATTTCTGGCCGTCGACACAATGCTCGTCGATTATCACGCGCAACGCCCGGCGCAGTTGCGCATGAAGCGGCATGTCGCGGTTGGCGTCAAGAATCAGCCGGTCGAGAAAATCGACGGAAGGCGGATTTGGGATATTCGCGGATGGGCGCTTGGATTCAAGCGCGGTAAGCTCGTTCACAGCCCAATAATATTCTATTCTTCCTAAAAAGCAAAAAATAAGCGATCGCAAGAATTCCTTTTGCTGGGACGTCAAGTTTTCAGAGAAAACAGTAAGAAATCATCGGGTGAGAACGGTATTTTCTATTAACACTGTAAGAATTTTAATGGTAGAAAAAAGAGGATTCTTTCAATGTTTTACTCCATCAACAACCGAGTGCATAGAAACCAGCAACACATAGATAAGGCTGGATATATTTCTTAGAAGAAACGTATGTTAGCGCTGACTCTTTTTGGGTCTGCCTATTTTTCTGGTCTTTCGCGCTTCTTAAAATCCTAACCCCTATGGTGATCCCGACCTCTGCAAACACGCCCCTTCTTGGGCGGTATTCCAGAAAACTAAGCAACGCAGCCGCTACCCTTTTTGCGGCCTGTCTCGTTCCATTTTTCATGGCGCGCGCGGAAGCGCCTCCGGAGCACAATCCGGGACCTGAGGACTGGCAGGTGGCGCTTGAGACGGCGTTCATCCACGACATTTACCGGCCCATGAAAGGAGGGAAACCGTGGATGCTCATGGAATCCACTCCCAGCATCGTGAACTGGCAGCGCATCAGCCGGCCGAAGCGCCCGGGCATGCACCGGCTTACCAGCCTGCAGGCGGTGGCCCACGGATCGGATTCGGTTTTGTATTTTCAATTCCGCCAGGCGCGCGGCACGTGCGAGAAATTTCCACAGAGCGGTGGTGAGCCATGCGGGACACGAGCACACGCGCGTCTTCCGCGATGTAGCACAGGTGGGGGCGGATCTGGAGAAACTGGATGCCATCGTGGGAACGACCACGCCAGCCCAGGCGGCGTTGATTTACGACTGGGAGAACGACTGGGCGATCAGTCTGGCGCAAGGGCCGCGCAACGCCTGCAAAGAATATTTTGACACATGCCTCGCCCACTATCAGCCGCTCTGGAAACGGGGCATCCCGGTGGATGTGATCGATTCCATGCAGGATTTTTCCAAATACAAAATCCTCATCGCGCCTATGCTCAGTATGCTGCGCCCCGGAGTCGCGGAACGCATCGGGCGGTTTGTGGAAGAGGGCGGCATCTTCGTAGCCACCTACCTTACGGGCATCGTGGATGAGGATGATCTTTGCTTCCTGGGAGGCTTCCCTGGTCCATTGCGGAAGGTGCTCGGAATCTGGATGGAGGAAAACGACGTGCTTGCCGAGGGGCAGACGCAGGAAATCCACGCGGTGGCCGGCGCCCTGCCTGGCATGCCCAAGGTATCCACTGCGCGCCATTATTGCGACGTGATTCATGTCGAGGGGGCACAGGTGCTGGCCACCTACGGGAAGGATTTTTATGCCGGATCCGCCGCCGTGACCCGTAATACTTTTGGCAGAGGTGAGGCTTATTACATCGCATCCCGCAATGATGAGGCATTCACCGACGCGCTGCTGTCGGCATTGACCAAACAGGTTGGCCTCCGCGGCCCGCTGGACACGGATTTGCCGGAGGGCGTATCGGTCCGGAGCCGTACGGATGGTGTGGAGGAATATTGTTCTTGATGAACTTCAAGCCCGTGGCGCAGCATGTGACTCTGGAGGGCCCGTGCGTCGATATGCTGGAAGGAGGGAACATTTCCGGCAGCGTGGAATTGCCTCCGTACGGGGTAGTCGTCGCCCGGCGGTCTTTGCTGCGGTAATTGAACGTTTGGGACATGACCATTCACGCTCCGTCGCCGACGCTGTAGAACGGGTGTGGGCGAAAAATCTGGAACTGGCGGGTGACAAATGTTGATTAGCCCTGTCACAAGCGCATTATTAATGAACGACATTTTGATTCAATCCACGCAGGCGACCAGCCCGGAAAATGGCAGGAAATGGCTGTTTTGGGACTTGAAGGAAGCGGCCGGGCTTCTGGCGCTTTCCCTGGTGTTTGTGTTTATTACATTCCGAGGGACTGATCCGGGAAAGTCGGCGTTTCTTGATCTGAATCCGCATCCCGATTGCGTGGAGTACGCGGTGGTCGCGAACCGGATTTACCAGGGGCTGGGGGCCGACCTGAGCATCAACGGGTTTAATTTTCCCAGCAGATATCCGGTGGGTTTTCCGCTGGCGCTTGCTTTGTTGCATCCGCTTTTCGGAGGGTCGGCGAGGGCCGTCATTGTATGGGCTCCGATCCTGTTCATGGTCGCTTCCCTGTGGGCTTATTATGCGCTGCTGCGCCGGTGCGCGGGACGGGCGGCGGCATGGGGCGGCACGCTTTTCTATGCGTGCAATCCCTGCATTCTGCTGCTGGCGGGCGGGCTTTATTCGGAATCCCTGCTGGCGCTGCTGACTGTGTTGTTTGCGGGGTTTTTTATTGAAACGGTGGAGACGGGAGCTTCGCGGCCCGCGATTTTATTCGGGTTGCTGGCCGGGTTTTCCATTCTTGTGCGCACGCAGGTAGTGATCACGCTGCCATTTTTCGTGGTTGCGTGGTTCTGGCTTTCGAGGCACCGCTTTGAAATCCGGCCCATAGTCCTTGCTTTCTGCGCAGGGGCGCCTTTTGCGATTGCGCTGGCGGTCATGCAATGGCGGCAGTTTGGTTCACCGCTGGCCACGGGGTACGCCTATCACTTGCAGGATTTGAATTTGAAGCTGCTTTCGCCCGGATACCTGCGCGAAGACTTGGGCGTGTACATTCCGGGTCTGTTTTTTGGCCGCGCCATGCCCGGGCCGTCGATACGAATGCCGTTTGTCCCGCTTGTGCTGCCATTTCTGGCGCTGGCGGGGATGTTCGGCGCGTGGAGGAAAGGCGGAGGGAAGGCGGTGATTGCCAGCGTCTTTTTCATGGGGATCACATTCCTGTTTTTCTGCTGCTATGTTTTCAGGGACATCCGTTTTTTCATCCAGATGCTGATCGTTTATTTTGCGTGGGCCGGGGTGGGGGCGGCGTGGCTTACAAACAGAATCCGGCAACCGTGGGGCACGCTGGCGCTGGCAGGAATCGTGGCGGTGGCGCTCGCAGCGCCGATCGGCACCCGCAAGACGCCGGCGGTCTTTGCCCTGCGATGGAGGGAGCAGCCTCAAAGCGCGCGGCTTTATTTGAATTTTCTGGGCGCCGACCTGGCGATGCACCGGGCCGCCGCCGGCAAGGCGCAGCCCGCCCTTTTCACCGCCGGGAACCTGGCGCTTCTCGATTTTTATACGGATGAGTTTCTGTTTTATCCCCTGTCCAAGAGCCAGGAATACGCGCGCGTCTCAAAAATCCGCGCGGCGTTTCCCGAAACCATCGACTCGCTTCTCGTGAAGAATGTTCCTGTCTATGTCACCGATATGGGAGTGGAACAGAGCGAGGAAAGCCTTGCGTTCCAGCAGATCAAGGAGGACTTCGAACTGGTCGCCGTGCCGTGCCCGATGGAGGGGGCGGGGCTTTATAGGGTTATTCAGCGGAAGCAGACTTTGCCGGGGCGCGGGTATTGGGGAGGCGAATAAATGACGAAGCCGGAAAGTCCGGGTTGCGGCTCAAGCGAATCGCCAATTTTTTGCTAATTTTCGAACAGAGCTTGAATATAATGCCCTGCATTCTCGAAGGGGCCGATGCCGAGCAGGGTGCCATTCAGGACGTATAACACCACGGAGGAAGCACCTGAAAGACCATGACGCAGCTTATGAATCAATTCGTCCTCATGCGGGCTGCAAACGACAAGGAACACGCCTTCGGAAAGGCTCTTGTGAGGGAGGTCCGCCATATTGAGAGTCCATTGTGCAGCGTCATTCTCCGCAATTCGATGTAACACGAGGGCGAGTTTCATAAGGAAAGCATAGTATCTGAAACACAAGAATGGGCAAGACGCCGTTCGGTAACGGCCTGTGGAGGATGAGGCGATGGATCCCGATAAGCCGTCTTTTTGCAAAGGGCAAATCGCATGGATCAAAAAGTATCACTTGAACTCAAAAGACTTGTGGGTGAGGTTTTAATTTCAGGAAGGTTAAATTATGAACGAAAGTCTCAACACTCTGGAGATGATCGACGTGTGCGCTGAAAGCGTCTCAGCCCAAATAGTGGAGGAGCTGCCTTCACAATTGCTGGCCTCCATCATGGAGAAAGATTATCGCATCCTGATGGCTGCACTCATTGAAAATGGCGGAGAAATGATGATTTCTTCCGAATCCGTTTACAAGTCGATGAACAGCACGCGGCATGTTGCCGCAGTGGCTGAAGAAGATGGTTCCATCAAGCTCACGCTCGCTTCAAAGGAAGAACTCAACCAGACCAAAAGTGAATTGGTGCCGTTGTAAAACAGCCGGCCGGGTTTGGACAAAGGGAGAAGAACCCGTATTTCGCTGCGAGCCGCAATCTACAGTGGCAGCAAATCAAGTTGTGCCCGGTCAATGGATTCCTTTGCCGCGAGGAACAGTTTAATGCTGCCGGTATCGTCACTCGAAGCCACCACATGCTCCATGTTTTCGAATGACCGGTAAAGTGATTCAGGGGAAATCACCAATTCTCCGCCGTTCTGAATAATGGCGGCTTTGAGCACCCTGTTGTTAGCTGACATAAGCGAAGCGATGATGCCCGCGTCCATTCTCTTCTGCATTTCAGCAGAAGATTTTGTTGAATAAACTTTGAGGAGATCAAACGTGTTCATAACAACGCTTTCACCGCCTTCCTGAAGCCAAGTAAAGGTCGCCCTGATATGGAGAATGTCAATGAATCACGTTGAACAATTTATTATGGTCATTCGTCAAAATAAGTATGACCGCATCAAGGGAGTCCGTCTTATTGATTACAGAGATCAACGAGAATATCAGGGACAAAGGGTGTTATCTTCTGCGTGATCACAGAATTGAACTGATTTTTGATCATGCTCCGAATCTGGAACTAAGGATCCAGCGATTGCGATCCTTTGCCAAGCTGCACCACTGGGAAGCGAGAATTGATCAACTCGGACGATCGGTGTTGTTTTACACCCCGCCATCATTCCCGCCCTGATTTCGTAGAACGAAGAAATCAGCGGCGATTGCCTTTTTGTCAAAGTCACTGCTTCCACCAGACCCACGAAATGTAAACGGCCGGCAAAACGAACAGCGCCAGGAGCACGGTCCTCCAGGCATGAAAAACATCAGGCCACGTTAGACCGATCAGGATGCCGAGGGAAACCATCGACCACTTGAACAGAGTCCCCTGCCACCATTTCAGAGTGAACGATTTGAATATATTCATTGAGTCCATAATTGTTAGACAGGTTGAGAAGAGACGGCGTTCATTAATAAGGGGTCGTCCTACTGTGGAAAATGTCAGCGGGTGTCCTGCCATTGAACTCGCTGAATACCATCTGCGTAAGGAGCCTTATCCGCTTGCAATTGCATCCCTCACTTGTGTATAAAAGGCACCGCTATGCCGGTCAGCAGCAAACCCCTTGCTGAGCGTCGTGCGAGAATTCTGGTTGTGGATGACGAGGCGTCAGCAACTCGCATGCTGGGGAAGCTATTGCAAAAATGCGGCTATGATGTTGCCGAGGAAAATAATTCAACGAGAGCGCACAGGCTGGCGCGTAAATACCGGCCCGACCTCATCATTCTCGATATATTCATGCCATTCAGGACCGGCAAAGAATTGGCTGTGCTTTTCGAAACGGATAATGAGTTGTGCAAGGTGCCCATTATTTTCATTACAGCCCATGTGATGCTGGTGGAACATCTGGCATTCTTCCACCGGGTGTTCGTGAAACCTTTCTCTGTTGAGGATCTTCTTGCCCATATAGAATCAGTGGTTGCCGGGTGTGGATCGAAGAAAAGCAGCTAAAATTTGGCCGGAATTTGACGGGTTGTTGCTGCCCCTGATATTCGTCAGGGGATGGCGAAAGTGAAATCCAGGAAATCAGGAAGGATATTGAAATGCATTGTGATATGCATTTGTGTGCTTTTGCTGATCCCTGTGATTGAGGTTGCCGCTGTGCGTTTCATCAATCCCACATCCACAATGCCAATGATGCTCCACCGGCTCCGGGCCATCTTTTCAAATTCACCACAATCAAAGATTCAATATGAATATGTGAGCCTGAACAAGATACCGGTGATGTTCATCAAACATCTGTGGATCTCCGAGGATGAACGCTTCTTCCAACACAACGGGTTTGATTGGAAGGAAATGGATGCCGCCATCAAAAAGGCGGAGCGGGAAGGGAAGCCTGTCCGGGGCGCATCGACGATCACGAATCAATGTGCGCGGTCTCTCTTTTTATGGCAGGGGAGATCGTGGATTCGAAAAGGGTTTGAAGCTTACTACACGGTGGTCATGGAATTGATCCTGTCGAAGCCGCGGATCATGGAGCTATATGCCAATGTCATCGAGATGGGTGATGGTATCTATGGAGTCGAGGCGGCGTCGAAGCATTATTACGATGTTACTCCCAGAGCTTTGACAAGGGAGCAATCAGCGATGCTGGCTGCTGTGCTTCCAAATCCCAGTGGCTGGAACCCGAATGCGCCCGGGCCGACATTGCTTCATCGCCAGCAAAGCATTCTGGAGAGAGCGAAGACGACGAAATTCCCTGTAAATCTCCTTTAGCGAGCTCCTCCTATCAGTTGGTCTTGCAGTTTACAGCCCTTCAATTTCAGCCCGCCAAGAGGTGCCCCTGAAAAACCTCAGGATTTAGCAGAAAGAGGAAACTCATGATCCGGCTGCGGCAGATAAAGAATAGTGAAACCACCAGCGAGAAAGCTATCGTCCAGACCAGCCTGCTCCCCCGCCGGCGCTCATTTACGGTTGCGATGGCAAATCATCTTGTGAGATAGTCTGGACTGGTGTCGGCGCGGGCAATAAGGATTGATGCGCAGATTGACCGCACCCCATACCAACATGAGCATCGCAATAGTAACCGGATCGGCTGGCCTTATCGGCTCTGAAACATGCCGCAGATTTTCGAGGGAGGGGTTCGACATTGCGGGCATCGACAACGACATGCGTTCGGAATTTTTCGGCGCGGCCGCATCCACGTTGCCCACGCGGCAGAAGCTCGAGTCGGAACTTCACAATTACACGCACAATTCCGTGGATATCCGCGACGCGGAAAAAATAGACGCGCTCTTTGCCCGTCACGGGGCGGCGACCAGGGTGGTGGTCCATACCGCCGCGCAACCCTCCCACGATTGGGCCGCGAAAGCCCCGCAGGTGGATTTCGGTGTGAATGCGCTCGGCACTCTGAATCTCCTCGAGGCGACCCGCAAGCATTGTCCGGATGCGGTTTTCATTTTCACCAGCACAAACAAAGTTTATGGCGATACGCCAAACCGGCTCCCTCTCGTGGAGCTGGAGAAACGCTGGGAGATCGCTGCCGGGCATCCCTTCGAGCCGGGTATTGATGAAACCATGTCCATCGACCAGACCACGCATTCGCTGTTTGGTGTCAGCAAAGCCGCCGCTGATCTGCTGGTGCAGGAATATGGCCGCTATTTTGGCATGAAAACGGTTTGTTTCCGGGGCGGGTGTCTCACCGGGCCGGCGCATGCGGGGGCGGAGTTGCACGGTTTCCTGGCCTACCTCATGAAATGCGCCACCTCCGGCAAGCCTTACAGGGTCTTTGGCTACCAGGGGAAGCAAGTGCGCGACAATATTCACAGCCACGATCTGGTTTCCGCATTCTGGGAATTTTTCAAGGCGCCCCGCAGTGGCGAGGTGTACAACATGGGAGGCAGTCGTCATTCAAACTGCTCCATGCTTGAAGCCATTGATTGGTGTGAGAGGCTCAGCGGCCGCAAACTGGACTGGCAATACGTTAACGAAAACCGTATAGGAGATCACATCTGGTACATCAGCGATGTGAGACGTTTCCAATCGCATTACCCGGCTTGGAATTATCGTTATGGATTGCAACAAATCATGGAAGAGCTGTATGCGGCTTGTGCGGATTGAGTTCGCTGCCCCGGCTGCAGCACGCTATTGCATCTCCTTCAAAGCATGAAACTTCTCATCACAGGGGTTTGCGGTTTTGCCGGAAACACTCTTGCACTTCATCTCAGGCAGGCGGATTCTGCTTTGGAAATCATCGGCGTGGATAACTTCATGCGCCCGGGTAGCGAGTTGAATCGTGCAAAGCTCCGCGCCGCTGGAATCCATGTGCAGCATGCGGATTTGAGGATTTCCGACGATCTGGAATCGCTCCCGGCAGTGGATTGTGTGCTGGATGCCGCCGCGAATCCGAGTGTCCTGGCTGGCACCGGCCATGCGGGGGGAAGCAGCCGCCAGCTCATGCAGCATAATCTGGTGGGGACGATCAACATGCTCGAGTTTTGCAAAATGCACCGGGCTGCTTTCATCCTTCTCAGCACCAGCCGCGTCTATTCCATTCCGCCGCTCGCGGCGGTGAAGCTCGAAGTCCATCGGGGCGCTTTCCGTCCGCTTCCGGGTCAATCATGGCCTCATGGGCTTGGGCCGGAGGGAATCAGCGAGGAGTTTTCCACCGCATCCCCTGTATCGCTCTATGGCGCGACAAAGATTTGTTCGGAAACACTCGCACTGGAATACGGGGCGACTTTCGGTTTCCCCGTCTGGATCAATCGTCTCGGTGTCCTCGCCGGCGCCGGGCAATTCGGGAAAGCTGACCAGGGGATATTCTCCTTTTGGATCAACTCCTGCGCGCAGCGGCGTCCCCTTCGCTACATTGGCTTTGGCGGGCAGGGTCATCAGGTCCGCGACTGCATCCATCCCGCCGATCTGGTGGAGGTGTTGGGCCGTCAGATAAAAACCGCTCCCGATGCCGGTCAGGCGGTCACCAATTTCTCGGGCGGCATATTGAATAGCATGTCGCTCCGCCAGCTCCACGCATGGAGCGTGGCGCGTTTCGGTCCTCACGAGGTGGCCGGAAGCTCGGAGGAGCGGCCTTTCGATATCCCATGGATGGTGCTCGATTCTTCGCTCGCGCTCTCACGTTTCGGCTGGAAGCCGTCACGGTCACTTGCTGATATTCTCGAGGAAATCGCCGTCCACGCGGAACAAAATCCGGACTGGCTCGACTCGACCACAAGTTAATGCAAACCGATACCCCTTCCAACCCCCAGGATTTGAAGCTGCTTTCCATCGTAATCCCCGCGCGCGATGAGGAGGGGTGTATTGTCTCCACAGTCCGGCATCTGCACCTGGAACTGGAACTCAACCATATTCCCCACGAGATTATCGTTGTCGATGATGGCAGCACTGACACTACATGGGAATTGCTCTGCAATCTCCGCAAGGAGCTGCCGCAACTGAATCCATTGCAGAACCTCGAACTGCACGGCTTTGGCCGGGCGATCATTTACGGGCTCGACCACATGAATGGCGACGCTGTGGTGATCATGATGGCCGATGAATCCGACGATTGCCGTGACGTGGTGCGTTACTGGCGTCTTTTGCAGGAGGGGAATGACTGCGTTTTTGGCAGCCGTTTCGTCAAGGGCGGCGGTGTGATTGATTACCCTTTCATCAAATTGAAAATCAACCGGCTGGCGAACTTCTTCCTGCGCATTCTGTTCAAAATCAAACTCAACGACACGACCAACGCCTTCAAAGCCTATCGTCGCACTGTGATCGACGGCTGCCGCCCGTTGATCGCGCCGCATTTCAATCTCACTGTGGAGCTGCCGCTCAAGGCGATCGTCCGCGGGTATAGCTGGACGGTGATCCCGATCACATGGCGCAACCGGCGCACCGGCATGCCAAAGTTGAAAATCAAGGAAATGGGCAGCCGCTATCTTTTCATCTGCCTCTATATCTGGCTGGAGAAATATTTCAGCCGCGGCGATTACAAGAAAAAATAGTGCCGGGGGATACGGCGCTAGGTGCTGTGGAATATTCCTTTGAAATTCATCCGGAGGGCTTCCGGCTGCGGTGAATGCTTCAACGCAATTTCCTGCGTGATAAACCCGCCCTGTAGCAATTCAATGAGCGATTGATTGAAAGTGCGCATCCCCGTGCTTGCGTTCTTTTCCATGGTGGCGGTGAGGGCATCCAGCTTTCCCGCTTCGATCAGGCTGCGCATTATTTCATTGTTGAGCATTATCTCCAGGGCCGGCCGGAGTTTTCCTTCCGCATCCTGCAACAATTCCTGGCAGATGACACCCACCAGGCCCGCCGCCAGTTGACGGCGTACATGTTCATGCTCAACAGGTTCAAAAAATTCCAGCACGCGGGTAAGCGTTTGTGTGGCGCGCGTCGAATGCACCGTGGAAATCACGAGATGGCCCGTATTCACCGCGCGCATTGCCGCTGCAAAGCTTTCCGCGTCCCGCATTTCGCCGATCATGATGATGTCCGGATCCTGCCGCAGCACATGTTTGAGCCCTGCGCTGAAGCTCATCGTATCAATGCCGACCTCGCGTTGCTCGATTACCGACTGTTTGTCCTGGAAAATGTATTCAATCGGATCTTCGAGCGTGATGATATGTTTTTTGAAATGCTCGTTGATGTATTCCAGCATCGCCGCCAGCGTCGTTGACTTGCCGCTCCCCGTCGCCCCCGAAACGAGGATCAATCCATGCGATGTCTCGGCCATTTGCCGCACCACATCGGGCAGATTTAACAGGGATATCGAAGGAATACCAACCCTTACCAACCGTAAGGCCAGTGCCAGCCTCCCCCTTTGGGTGAACAGGTTCACCCGGTACCGCCCCACTCCCGGAGCCTCATACGCAAAGTCCGCCTCTCCATCATCCGCAAGCCGCTTCTGAGCCAGCGGCGAGGCGATCATTCCGGTCAATGTTCCCAGCCACTCCGCCGTCGGCTGCGGACAATCCACATCGATGATATCACGGTTCAAACGGAACCGGACCGGCGCCCCGCTTTTGATGTGAATATCGGACGCGCCGGATTCGACAGCGGCCGTCAAAATACGATGAAATTCCTCGAGGATCACTGCGTTTGTCTCGCTCATGGCATTGCAACCGTAACCCCTCTCAACGGAGTTGGCGAGCCCCTCATGAATTGGCTTTTGGGGATGTCTCTTGACAGCGAGAATGTCGGCAGACTTAATCGCGCTGGTGTTATTCAATTCGGTCCAGTTTCTCATATTTTTCGCGGTGGTGTTTGCCGCGTACTGGTCGGTGCGGATACACCGGGTGCGGACGCTGCTGCTGCTGATAGCCAGCTACTATTTCTACATGAGCTGGAACGCGAAGCTTGCCGCCGTGGTGGCGACCTCCTCGCTCATGGATTACTTCATCGCCCGGGCGATCGAGTCGAGCGAAGGGGAGTGGCGGCGGAGAAGGCTGCTGGCAATGAGCATCGTGATGAACCTCGGGCTGCTCTTTTACTTCAAGTATACAAACTTCTTCCTTGAGTCGCTGGGGCAATTGCTCGGGAGGCTGGGCCTGGAACACCACATGCCGTTTCTGGAAGTGATCCTGCCGATCGGGATCTCGTTCTACACGTTCGAGGCGATCAGCTACACGGTGGATGTGTATCACCGGCATGCGGAGGCGGAGAAGAACCCGCTGCATTTCCTGCTGTTCATCACATTTTTCCCGAGGATGGTGGCGGGACCGATCATCCGTGCGAGGAACTTCCTGCCGCAGTTGAAGAGGAACAAGAGGTTCAGTTGGGCGAGGTTCGACCTTGGGTTGCAATATGTGCTGATGGGGTTGTTCAAAAAGATGGCGATCGCGGACCGGATGTCGAATTTGGTGGACCCGGTGTATCAGTCGCCCGGACAGTATTCGAGCGGGGCGGTGTGGGTGGCAGTGGTGGCGTATTCGTTGCAGGTGTATGGGGATTTCTCGGGGTATAGCGACATAGCCTTGGGGACGGCGCACATGCTGGGGTTCAAGCTGCCGGAGAATTTCAACATGCCGTATATGGCGAGGAACATCGCGGAGTTCTGGAGGAGGTGGCATATTTCGCTCTCGACGTGGCTGAGGGATTACGTGTTCATTCCATTGGGGGGGAGCAAGGGGACGTATTTGAAGACATCGGTGACGCTGATGGTGACGATGGCGCTGTGCGGGCTGTGGCACGGGGCGAGGTGGACGTATGTGGGTTTTGGAGTGGTGCAGGGGGTGATGATGATCACGCACCGGTCATTCCGCGGGTGGTGCAAGGTGAGGCCTCCTATCAGGGCGATGCTGGAAACAGGATGGGGGACAACGCTGAGGATCGTGGTGACCTACTGGACGTTCATCGTGAGCCTGGTGATATTCCGCTCCCAGGATTTCCACAGAATGTGGGGCGTTTTCCATGCAATGTTTCATTCGCAGGATGGGCTGGAGGTGACGTATCCCGTGAATTCCAACAGCCTTGTTTTCACCTTTTTAGTGGTGGCTGTTTCGCATGTGGTGGGTGACCTCGGGCTGTGGAAAAAAACCGCCGGGAGATTCACCCCCTTTGAGTGGGGACTTGCCTACACAGTGGTATTGATACTGGCATTCATGATGGCTCCTGAATCCCAGAAGGCATTCATCTATTTCCAATTTTAAAGATCGAGCCATTTCATGCATATCAAGAGGGAACAATTTAAACGGAGTTTCATCGCCAGGCTGACATGGTTCCTGGCGACTTTGTTTTTTGTCCTGCTGTACTGGTGGGTGATGACGAATTTCGTCCTCCGGGATTTTTGGGATCCGCAATTTGCTTTGAAACACGACTTTCTGCGAGCCAAGGTGAAGGAAAATCCGGACCATCCGCTATGGGTGGTGCTGGGAAGTTCGCGTGTCGAAAGCGATCTGCGCCTTATCCCGGTGCTCGATCGATTCCAGAAGAAAGGCACCCCGATGATTTACAATTTCGGGCTCGCCGGTTCGGATCTGTTTCGCCAGTACGTCTGCTTGCGGCGATTGATTGAAGACGGGCCGAAACCGCAGCGTGCGGGCATCGAAATCGTCGGCCCCTTTTTGAGCTATAAACAATCGGGGTTCACCACCTCGCCGACTTTGATTGTTCGCGCAAGGAGGGACGAAATTGATGAGTACTGCACTTTTAGTTTTTATCCAGAGGTTACCCGCGATGTCTGGGAGAGATCGCGGATCGATCCCATTTACAAGTATGGCATGAAGCTTCCCCACCAGGCTCTGTCCTTGCGCCTGATTCCCATTCCGCCGCTCTGGCGTCTGGAAAAACATTTCTACGACAAATGGGGGTGGGTGAAGGTGCCTCCCGCTCCAATTCCGAAAGAGGAATTTGACGAGGGATTTGCGAAGGCAAAGGCGTATTTCATGGATGACCCGGCCACTTTTGAAGTGTCTGAAAATAACAGGCGTGCCATGAAGCTGATCCTCGATTTATGCAGCAAAGAGAAGGTCGATGTGTTTCTGTTTCAAATGCCGGAGGCAAAGGAATACCAGGCGCTATACAGCGACCATGTAAACGCTGTCATCAAATCCTATCTCGATCAGGTCAAGAGCGATTACGGGGTGCCGATGCTCGATTGCCGCTTGTGGTATCCTGATAAGCAAGACTACACCGATGGCAGCCACCTGAACGCAACCGGGGTGGAAAAATTCACCCCGCGCTTTGTGGATGAGGTGTTGAAGTTTGCGAAGTAGATTCCGCAGCCGGATCAGGCCATGCCGAGTTTTTCGCGGCCGGCTGTTGAGATGCGATCAGGGGACCATGGCGGATCCCATACGAGTTCCACATTGGCACTGGTGACGCCGGGGACGGTGATGATGCGCTGCTGCGCGTCGGCGGCCAGCGAAGGGCCCATGCCGCAACCGGGGGCGGTGAGAGTCATTTTTACGAGGACGTTTTTGCCGCCGTTTTCGTCGGTGATGTCGAGGCTGTAGATGAGGCCGAGATCGACGATGTTCACGGGGATTTCCGGGTCGTAGCAGTTGCGGAGTTGCTCCCAGACTTTTTGCTCGTCGAAGGGGCCTTCGGCGGAGGGGGAATCGGCGGCGGGGACTTCCCTGC
>Ga0206937_10183_pt1 | contig 17892 bp, 21 predicted proteins | sample Alteio_BWOrgHeat_11_FD_152923 | JGI IMG/M metagenome (GOLD analysis project Ga0206937, IMG submission 152923) | Enriched cells from forest soil in Barre Woods Harvard Forest LTER site, Petersham, Massachusetts, United States -... | ecosystem: Environmental > Terrestrial > Soil > Temperate forest >... | reverse complement strand
CTACAGGGGCAACTGGTAACGCAAATGTTGAGATCTTTACTTTTAATATAGACAGTTCTAAATGGGTACCAGATTCAGCGAATCTGCAGTGGGGTGTTTTGGATACACTGCCTTCTTCAGCAAACGTAACAGGAGGAGTTTATCTATATGTTCAGGATGGAAGTTTTTGGGCTGCACTGCCACATGTTGATTATGGGATGACTACGGAGTTTGAATTTGACCCTTCAACAAAAATATTAAACATACAATCGGCAGATGCAAGAGCACAGGTAATGATTGCAAATCCGGGAGCTAAAACATTCAGAGCTATTTGCATTCCTCCTGCAGGTAGAATGGCAAATCCAAACCTGAATTACAAAAACTATGATGAAGTAGTTAAAGCTTTTGGCATTAAGTGCAAATAATCGTTATAATATATATTTATAAATTAAAATAGAATAATATGAAAAAGATAATTATCACTGCAATTATGACATTCATAGTTGTATCAGGATTCAGTACAACTGTGACTATTCAGGCAATAGGATTCGCGTTTTCACAAGATAGTGTTACCATTAATTTAGGAGATTCCGTGAATTTTACAATAAATGCAAATCATAATGCGGTGGAGGTTTCTCAAGCAACCTGGAACGCGAATGGAACTACCTCTAATGGAGGGTTCAGTGTTGCTTTCGGGGGTGGAGTAGTTTTGCCATCAAGTCTTACTGTAGGCGTGCATTATTATGTATGTCAAAATCATGTTGCATCAAATGGAATGAAAGGAAGAATATATGTTATAAATGCCTCAGGTATAAATACTATCAATCTTAAACCTAATCTTTTCTCTATTTTTCCTAATCCATCTTCCGGCAGACTCGTAGTAAATTACAATGTTAAACAAAATTCGGAAGTTGTAATTAAAATGAGAGACATTACAGGTAAAAACACAACGGTTCTTACTAATGAATCAAAAACAAAAGGTGCATATACAGAAACTTTTGATATCGATAGAAACCAGTTTGCTAAAGGGACCTATTTTATTGAATTACTGGTTGGTGATAAAAAAAGCACATTGCAATTTGTACTAGAATAAATTTCGTAAACTTTGAACTGGTAAGTTTTGAAAACTTACCAGTTCTTTAATTCCTTAAATAAAAAAACACAATTAATCAAAATGAAAAATCTTGTTTTATTTCTATGTATAGTCTTGGCGGCTATTAATACAAGCGCACAAAATGTTTATTCTACAAAAACCGGAAATTCTACCTTCTTCTCTAAAGCACCTTTAGAGGATATTGATGCTCATAATGATAAAGTTGGCGCCGTATTAAATATTACTACCAATGAAGTTAAAGTTGTTGTATCAATAAAAAACTTTGAATTCAAGAAAGCGCTTATGCAAGAGCATTTTAATGATGACTATCTTGAAAGTGATAAATATCCTGATGCTACTTATAATGGCAAGATAAATGAAACAGTTGACTATGCTAAAGATGGAGTTACAGAAGTAATCACAACAGGAAAAATTAAAATTCATAATGTAGAAAAAGAAGTTACTAACAAAGGAACTGTAACTGTAAAAAACGGAATAATAACAATACATTCTGAATTTTATATTGCATTAAAAGATTATAATATTACTATTCCAAGGATGGTGTTTAAAAATATTGCAGAGAATATTTTAGTTAAAGTTGATTGCCCTTTGAAGTTGTTTGTAAAGCAATAATTGTATATTTATCAGGAATAATCCTGATTGAAAATATTTTACCCATAAACATCTTAAAAATACTCCCCGAGGCAGATTATTTTGCACATCAGCTATTAATGTGTAATATTGCGACTCATTAAATAAATTAATTACATGAAAAAAGCAATACAGAAAATTCTTACAATAGTTTTCATCAGTTGTCTTAGCGCAGGAGTTTATGGAAATGTTTACGTTGTAACCAGCAATGTTAATGGAACTACCACTGATAGTGTTTCGCTTCGATGGGCAATAACTCAGGCAAATACTAACCCAGGAGCGGATACAATCAAATTTAATATTCCCGGTATTTCACCTCATACAATTACATTGACCACCGCCTTGCCATCAATAACAGGAATTAATGGCATCGGAACGGTAATTGATGGCACTTCGCAGCCTGCAAATGGATTTGGCGGTGTAAGTCCGAAAATAATAATCAATGGAAATGGTGCTGTATCCACAGGTCTAATGATTCAAAGTTCTAGTTGCGCTATATATGGTTTATACATAACAAGGTTTACGCAAATAGCAGTACAGTTTATGCCAGGGGCTAATGCTTTCAAATTTGGTGCACCAGGAAGAGGAAATGTAGTGAACAATACTAATCAATTCGGCCAAGGAATAGCTGCTGCTAACATAACGATTGGAAGTATTAAAGCAAATAAAATAGGAACTGATACAACGGGCTTATTTGCTGCATCAAATTATACAGGTATTTCGATGAATAATTGTGTAAATATTCAAATTGGTGGTAATGGCTTAGGAGAAGGAAATCTTATTTCGGGACAATCTGGTCCTAACAGTGAAAATATTATCATGTCTGGTTGTAAAAATATTATTATATATGGAAATATTATTGGTCCTGACAAGAACGGAAACAGAATTCCAACTGTGAATACAAATGATGGTATTTATTTAATAAGTGGCGACACTAATTGTATTATTGGTGGCTCGTTACAAGGTCAACCGAATATTATCGCTTATAATATTGATACTTCAAACAACATCGGAGCAGGGATTCAAATACAAAATACTTGTATTCATAATTTGTTCAGCGAAAATAAGATTTATTGTAATGGTGACTGGGGTGGAATTCAGAATCTTAACGGTAATGATACTTTCCCAGTACCTGTAATAACATCTGCATATCTAAATACGGCTAATGGCACAGCACGTAATAATTCATTAGTTGAGCTTTTTTATAATCATTCCGGTTGTTCGTCAAACGTTAATGGTTGCAGTGGTGAAACTTATATTGGAGCTGTTAACACTAATAATACCGGACAATGGACTTATAGTGGCGTCTTAACTGGTGGTGCTTTTTTGACGGCTACAGCAAGAGATACCAACAATAACAACACTTCATCATTCGGAAATTGTATTGCAATCGCGATGACCACAGGTATTCCTGAAACATCACAAAGCAGTCCTTTTATTGTTTATCCTAATCCTTTCAATGATATTACTTATGTCGTAGTTGATGAAAACCTTCTTCAGATGAATTGTTATTTAAATTTATTTGATATAACAGGCAGAGATGTGCAAACAGTAAAGTTAAATGAACACATCAGTAAATTGGAGCGCGGTAATCTACCTGATGGAGTTTACTTTTATCGAATAGTTAATTCAAACGGACTTATCGGAAATGGGAAGTTAGTTATCAATTAAAAATAATTGATTGTACAATTCCAGTATTATTAGAATTATTTCTCTTTAATTAAAACTTATTTCAGGTAATTATACAGGAGTATAATTACAATTCCTGCTACCATTGCAAAAACATAAAAGCCTATTGCACCACTTTGAAGGTATCTTAATTTCTTACTGCTCCAGATAACTGTATTTCCAACAGAATTTACAATTCCATCAATCAATTCTGATTCGAAAAATTCATGAAACAATCTTCCTAATAAATTTATCGGACGAACAATTATCGCATTGTAAAACTCATCAATATAATATTTGTGATAGATGAGATTTCTGATTGCCGGTACTTTTGCATCATCGGCAGGAGGAACATTTGATCTTTTAATATACTTATTTATTCCGCCAATAATAATTATTGCAAGAACAACTATGGCGACGCCAATGATGATATATTCAGCGCGATCAGATGGGTGTTCAGGAACAGAAACCAGGGTAGAGAAGTCAAAAACCGGAGCAAGATATTGTTTTATAAAATGAGTATTGCTCATTATTGCAGGCATTCCTAAAAATCCTCCAAGTGTAGAAAGGATTGCAAGAATTACTAAAGGAATGGTGATTGATTTAGGGCTTTCGTGCAAATGATGTTGCTGCTTTTCGGTACCTCGGAATGTTCCATAAAAAGTGAGGAAGAAAACTCGAAACATATATAAAGCCGTCAATACAGATGTGAAACTTAATACTATAAAAATTAAATTTGAATATGGTCCGATGGTAATAGCGAGGATTTCATCTTTCGAAAAGAATCCGGCAAAGGGAGGTACGCCAGTGATTGCAAGCGTCCCGATAAGGAATGTCATAAATGTTATTGGCAGATATTTCCTTAATCCACCCATCCTGCGAATATCCTGTTCTCCGCTCATGGCATGGATTACGCTGCCTGCACAAAGGAATAATAACGCTTTAAAAAACGCATGTGTGGTGAGATGAAACATGGCACTTGTATATCCTCCAACACCCAAAGCAACGAACATGTATCCTAACTGACTGACTGTGGAATAAGCCAATACCTTTTTGATATCATTCTGGAATAAGCCGATAGTTGCTGCAAGAAGAGCTGTTATTAATCCAACAAATAAAACAACCGTTTGAGTGATTGGAGCAAGTGTATATAATATGTTGCTTCGAGCTATCATATATATTCCAGCAGTTACCATGGTAGCAGCGTGAATTAATGCCGATACAGGTGTAGGTCCAGCCATTGCATCGGGTAACCAAGTGTATAATGGTATTTGGGCACTTTTTCCTATTGCTCCGACAAATAGCAATAATGTTATTGCAACTAAAATTGGATCACCAGAGGCGAAGCCTTTTGCGCTTTCAAAGACATCTGAATAATTTGTTGAACCGAAAGTGCTATAGATTAAGAATATCCCTAATAAGAAACCTAAATCGCCAATCCGATTCATGATGAAAGCTTTCTTTGCAGCATCATTATAGTCTTGATTTTTGAACCAGAATCCTATTAATAAATAAGAGCATAAACCCACTCCCTCCCATCCTATAAACATGATTACATAATTGGAACCTAATACTAAGAGAAGCATTGAGAAAACAAATAGGTTCAAATAAGCAAAGAAACGGTTGAATCCTTCATCATCATGCATGTATCCAATGGAATAGACATGAATCAGGAAACCGACTCCGGTAATGATAAGAATCATCAACAATGACAATTGATCTATCAAAAAGGAGAAGGAAATATGTAATGTCCCTGAATTAATCCAATCGAATAAATTAATGGTTGTAGCTTTATTATCTCCATTCAAAAAACCTAAAAAGATGGTTACGGCAATGATAAATGAAGCAAGAATAATTCCGCTGGCAAGAATTCCTGCCAATGATTTTGGAATCCTTTTATTAAATAACCCTAAAATCAGAAAACCAATGAGGGGTAAAATTGGGATAAGCCAGGCGTATTGTATCATCTTTTATGCAAAATTAAAAGGTTTGGAAGGGTAATTTGAAGGATTGTAAGAAAATATTTCATTTGACGCTATTCTTAAAAGAGAATTGGGATAACGAACGTTCTTTGCCCCTATTCGCAGCAAAGAATTGGGATAACGAACATTCATTGCCCCTATTCGCAACTGAGAATAGCGATAACGAACGTTCGTTGCCCCTATTCGTAACAGAGAATAGTGGCAACGAATCATTTTTAACTGTAAATTTTTTAAAAAGGAAACTATTTCAGAGTTGAAAGTTTCCAATGAAGGGTTATTTGTTGAGATAAATGACATTAAAACTACCACTTCAACTTATTCAAAAGATTAATATCTATGGATTTGATGTTTCGATAAATCATCACGATAATTGCTAACCCAACTGCAACTTCTGCAGCAGCAACTACCATGATAAAGAAAACAAATACCTGCCCTGCACTATCCGAACGATAGGTTGAAAAGGCGGCTAATAATAATGTGGCGGCATTCAGCATCAATTCAATAGACATGAAAATGATGATGGCGTTTCTTCTTATCAAAACGCCAAGAACCCCTATAGAAAAGAGAATTGCACTCAAATAAATGTAGTGCTCAATCGGAATTGCCTTAATAGTATTTGTTATTTGTTCTGTCATAAATTAAGATACTTTGTCCTTTTTGCCAAGCATTACGGCTCCAACCATTGCAGAAAGGAATAAAACTGATGATATTTCGAAAGGTAAAAGAAAATCACTGAACAGCACTTTACCTAAGTTTTTAACTAATCCCACCTGATTGTTGTATGTTAATGAATTATCTAATCCTCTGCCGACAACTTCCACAGTAGCTCCTTTGAATGTTCCTATTATTACTAGCATTAATAATCCTGCGGCTATTACTCCAATAAGTTTTAAAAGAGATGATTTGTGCGGCTCTGCTTCCCTATTTAAATTTAAAAGCATCACTACAAACAAGAATAAAACCATGATTGCTCCAGCATAAACTATAATGTGAACGGCGGCAAGAAACTGTGCATTTAATAATACATATTGCCCGGCAATAGTGAAAAAAGTTATCACTAAATATAAAACGCTGTAAACCGGATTCTTACTGAAAACAACCATTAAGGCACTAAAAATTGCAAGAAAAGCAAGAAAGTAAAAAAAGTAGTGAGCCATTATAAATTTATGATTTTAATTATGAACAGGGTCATGAACACCTACTTCTTGTCGTTTTGATACATCAATTCTCTTATCCATTGTTTCAACCAATTTGTCTTTATGATAAATGAAATCTTCACGATTATACATGGATGGGATGGTTTCTGGAGTGAGGAAAATCGCTTCTTTTGGGCAGGCTTCTTCACATAATCCGCAGAAGATGCAACGTAACATGTTTATATCATAAACCTTTGCATATTTTTCTTCTCTGTATAACTTTTCTTCTCCCGGTAGGCGTTCTTCTGCAATCATAGTTATTGCTTCAGCCGGACATGCAACAGCACATAATCCACATGCAGTGCATCTTTCGGCACCATTTTCATCCAACTTTAAAACGTGCTTACCTCTGAATACAGGAGCAAAATATCGCTGTACTTCGGGGTAACGAATGGTAACTTTCTTCTTAAAGAAATGTTTCATCGTGATAACCATTCCATTGAAAATTGCTGGGAGATATAATTTCTCAACGAGAGTCATTTTCCTTTTCTTAACCTGTACCGACCTGTTTGTTAGTGGTTGCATTACCTAAAAATTAATTCAAATGTGCCTGTTGATTTTATCAGGATGCAAATGTAGCTATTTTTATTCTTTCATAACATGATTTAAGTCCAAATTAATAACAAATAGTTTTTACTACCTTTGCAAAGATAGAAATGATGAAATGAATGTTCTCAAATATATATCTTATTTAGTGGTATTTGCTGGTACAATATCGATAATATCCTGCGGAAGCCCCATGAATAAGATTGCTCATAAATGGATTGTTGTTAGTGCTAAGTGGGTGGATACCTCTTCATTCAATCATGGTTTAGGGAACAGGGGTCCTTTGGCAATCAGATATATAGGACAAGTTTATGACTTACATGGTGATGGTACTTATACATCTCATGATAAAGTTGAGAATACAGAAGGTAAATGGAAGATTCGCTTTAATAATGCAATCTTTACCGATAGCAATGGAAATATACACACTTGGTATTTTATTGGACAAAAGCTCGAAATTCATCCTGATTCTACTATGAACTTTAAGCTGGATAATGAACAGAATCAGTACTATCTCCTCACCATTAAAGCTGCTATGGGTGAGCATGTAAACGTTGATGATTATTGGTAATATTAAATATAAATAAAATGAAAGTAAACCCCATCCCCGACGGTTATCACACTGTGACACCTTACATAATTGTAGATGGTGCCTCAACATTAATTGAATTCCTTAAAAATGCCTTTGACGCTAAGGAATTAAGCTTGCATCAGGCTCCTGATGGCAGAGTCATGCACTGCGAAATGATGGTCGGCAATTCTATTGTATTGATTGGAGAGCCAAGTCCGGGCGCTTCTTCAATGCCTATGCATCTTTATGTGTATGTAACTGATACGGATGCTACCTACAAAAAAGCATTGGATGCAGGTGGAATATCAGTCATGGAACCTGCCGACCAATTCTATGGTGATAGAAATGCAGGAGTTAAAGACACAACGGGCAATTCATGGTGGATTGGAACCCGCATTGAAAACGTTTCGCCAGAAGAAATGAAGAAGAGAGAAGAGGAATTTATGAAGAAAATGAAGGGTTAGTAATTATCTTTATTTACCTCCGACCACTAATTTCCTTTTATCAACAGTCAGATTAAGCCACTGATGTTCCTTTTTGATAATGTATTCAGAGCCTCCTTTAATATTAACGAAATCAGTTACTTCATAGTAACCAGTTTGAAATGAAATCTCAAGTATAAAATGCATGTTTGCTATCATTTTATTCTTTAATGTATCCGTATCTACTTTGAAATGAATAACCATTTTATCTGATGAATGAGTGATGGTCAATTCAAATATCTCTCCATAATAAGGGTTCCATTCGAAAGAATGAAAATGATCTTTTACACGTTCAAACATCAATGGTTTTTCCTTTGCCGAATGGTGCTGATTGAAAATAGTAAGCGTGGCATTGTAACGTTCTAAAGGATTTCCTTCGATTAACTTACCTGCTTTCATTATTTTAACTTCAACAACAGTTCCGGGGTCTTGCGCTTTTGCAAAGGAACAAAACAGTGTCAATAAAGTGATGGTTATATATCTCATGGTAATTTATAATATTGCAAACTTACTAAAAACATTGGAATACAGATAGGACAATTATCATTCCATTAATAATTTTCGCAATTCAGCTTTATATTCAGGGTTATCAGTCATTCCGTTATGTCCTTGCCCTTCAAGGATGATTAATTTATCGGATGGTTTCATCAACTCTTTTAATTTCAGTGATGATTCATAATAAATTATCTTATCTTTATTTCCATGAAAAATAACTATCGGCATTTTACAATCATTAATATATTTATCCGTCTCAAATTTATATTTCAGAAGAAAGGTAGGGAAAATAGGAAAAGAATGCCGCATCATATCTGTTAAACTTATGTAAGGAGCCTGCAATATCAACATCTTCGGATGATTTGCTGAAGCAACTTTTGCTGCAAGTCCTGTGCCGATGGAGTAACCAAGAACTATAATTTTACTCTCCTCATATCGTGTTTTCAGGTTATCATAAACAGTTTGAATATCCTGAAATATCTGTTCCTGAGAACTGATGTTTCCTTCACTCTTTCCATAGCCACGATAATCTAAAATAAACACATCATAATTCAAATCGGTATAAGTTTTTGCAACCTTTCCCCATGTTGTTAAAGTGCCGCCATTTCCATGCAGGTAGAATATCAATCCTTTAGAACTATCGGCTTTAAATAATAATCCGTTTAATAAAATATTATCCTGAGTTTTTATATTCATCTCCTCATAAGGTTGATTATATTCAAACTTAAAACTCTTATCTACCTTCTCAGGATGAAAGATTAACTTCTCCTGAAAGAAATATAATAATACGCAGATTGCAAGATAAACTGATACAATTATTATTAATAATATCTTAATTACTTTTTTCATTATGGTTTTGTTATTTCCCATTATTTCCCTAAATAACCCATCAGATTAGTAACAAACAGCCAGATAAAAATCAATGAAAACGAAACAAATAAAGTGTTCATTAATACTTCACCCACTTTAAAAATAATCTTCTTCGGAATCTGATACATCGGATAATAGGAGAACTGCGTAATCACTTTACCTGTCCAGTATGCAGCTATAAGTCCTGTTATTGCAACTGCCAATCCGGAATGATTTTTTAAATCGGATGTAAAGAGAATCGAAATCAGTCCGAAGGAAAAATTAAGTCCTTGTATATAGCGTCCGTAAGTCTTGGCGATTTCCTGGTTTAATGGTTTTAATTTTTTAATATCATTATACCAATCAAACACCACATGGCGGATGTAGGGATAAATTATTGCTGTAAACATCTGTCCGATTGCTCCAACAATTATCAGCCAGTTTGGAATCTCAATTTTCATCATCTGATGTAATTTTTTAAGGTTGTGATAATTAATTAAGCTGTTATTTTTTCAATTCTCAACCCTCCAAAATTACCTATAATATATGTACCAATAACAAAACAGAATAATAAGTATGAAAACTTGACGACACTCTCTATATCGGAATATCAACACAGACCGAATGAACATTAACACAGACCGAATGAACATCAACACAGACCGAATGAACATCAACACAGACCGAATGAACATCAACATAGACCGAATGAACATCAAGACAGACCGAATGATCATCAAGATAGACCGAATGATCATCAAGACAGACCGAATGGTCATCAAGATAGACCGAATGGGCATCAAGATAGACCGAATGATCACTTTTCTCTTTTTGGGTGTTTTTGACTGTTTTTGCCTCAATAAGTGCCACTTTTGTTCAATTTTGATTGAATTACGAGGTTTTATTTCCATGAAAAACTGTCAAAACATTAAAAAATGACATGCCGGGACTTGAGAACTGCTCGGCATTTTATCAATTCAATAATTGAAAAATATGAAATAAAGGGCAAAATAGTGTTTTTATGCCTCGCCACTACTCCCCCTACCACTTTGATGTTTTACTATCAAATAGGGCAAGGAATCACGTCATGACTTTTTCGGAAAGAGTTCCAAATTCCATTATTGAGGAAATAAGCATCTAAAAGAGAGTTTTTTCAAACATGATAAATATCACCTTTCTGTATGCAAAATATCATTTTCAGGAGTGAATAATCAACATAGTTTTGCTGCATGAATAAAACCGTATTCAGAATATTCTTTTTAACAGGCTTGATGCTTATCGGAATACTTGTTTCCTTATTATATGCCTCAAGAAATAAGGGTGCCAATGATATTACCTGCGTTCCAAACAATGGACGATTTATTAAACCCTATTGCAAACAGATTGACAGTGCCGTTTACGAAACTTTTGTGGTGGCAAAAATGTGGGATTTCGAACCAAAGAGAATTTATATTCCCGTTAACAGCGACCTTGAAATATACCTGACCTCTCAGGATATTGTTCATGGTTATGATATTGAACACAAAAATGTGAAAATGATGGCGATGCCCGGTGGCATTGTTAAAACAACCGTTCATTTTGATAAACAAGGTGTGTATAAAGTCAACTGCGATCAATTTTGCGGAGATGAAAAACAGAAAATGCAATGCGAAATAATCGTGTGTGATAAAATTAATTAAATAATCAGAATTATGTTAAAGAAAAACTTCGCCTACCTGTTCCTTGCTTCATTAACCCTGATTTCATTAACAGGATTTACGGTATGGAATTACATCGAAAAGAGCAATAGAGACTTGCCATATTTTGTAAATGGAAAACCGGAAAATAGTTTGTCAGATGCACAAAAGGATAACATTATCCCAGTTCCTTCTTTCTCCTTTATCAATCAAAACTTCAAGCCGATAAGTCAGCAATTTATAAAAGATAAAATATGGGTTGCTGATTTCTTCTTTACCAGATGCACTACTATTTGTCCTAAAATGAGCAACCATCTTGAAAAGGTTCAAAAGGAATTTGCATCCCGAAGTGATTTCAAACTGATTTCATTCACCTGCGACCCCGAACGTGATACCCCTGAAAAACTAAGTAATTACGCTGCCGAATATCATGCAGATACCTCTCAATGGCAGTTTGCAACAGGTACAAAACAGTCCCTTTATCACTTCGCAAGAAAAGGATTAAATGTAGTTGCAACAGATGGAGACGGAGGTCCTAATGACTTCATTCATTCTCAAAACCTCGTGCTTGTTGATAAGCAAGGTTATGTCCGGGGATACTATGATGGAACCAAGGAAGAGGCTGTTCAGCAGTTGATAAAGGATATCAGGAAGTTACAATAAGATGTGTAAAACATGTAAATAAGAAATAATGTTTATTTACAATTATTATAACTTATTAATTGATTAATAGTTAGTTATAAATATTTTATAAAATAAATTTAAAGATTATTTATATTTTGCGAAGCCAAACGCATAACTGCATGCCTGTATTTGTTCTTTTCATATAAGGTTTTAGAACAATGTCCATAAGTTTTGGCATAAAAGTTTGACATACATAATATTCATAAAATGCAATTTCATAACCATGTTTAATAGAGTGCTTCTGAAAGGATTTTAATCCGAATTCGTAAAGATGATAGGGTTCGTGCATCGGAGAAATATTCGCCACATAGTCACTTCGATTTAGCTTATAATAAATATTTACTAGCCTGTTAATGAGCCATTTAGATGAAGGAACTTCTATATGAATGATGCCATTGGGTTTCAACCATTTCAAAGCCCTAACAATTGAAGTAGAAGGGTCATAAAGATGTTCTAATACAGCCCCGAATGATATAAAATCAAAATGATTAGTAGGATAATCAACATTTTCAATCATTCCAACCTTCAATTTGTCTGCATTAATACCCATTTTTGATATTGCTCTCTCCCTGAATTGTTCTGATGGTTCAAAGCCATAAGCATCAAAGCCAATTTTAGATAGCGCTATCATTGCTTTTCCTAAACCTGCACCAATATCTAAAGATTTCATACCTTCTTTAAAGTCAATAAGCTTTTTCAGTTTCTCAATTTCCCCCTTGAAATAGTTATCATCAACCTTAAAATAACTCTCCTTCCAATAGTTTTCAGGAGGAACACCATAATGATCTTGTATATCAAATGGAACCGGCTGAGGGTTGGAATATACAAGAGAGCAATTTGAACATTTTACAACAGTAGTTGTAATGCCGGTTTTCTTCATAGGATTTCTTCCTTGCGATTGATTAAGTCGCTTACCTAAAACCTTATGCGTTTCTGTATTAGAACCACACATATTACACTTGTCAATGTTGTTAAAGAAATACTTAAATTGTGGTTTATTCATTTTGGCATTGACTTATCAGTATTCCCTTACCATTCGCATTAACTGCCCTATCTTTTATAACTTTACCAGTGCCCCATCTCTCAAAACAGGAATAACCGGGCAAGTATTTGGAGTTAAACAATAGTAAATATCCTTCTCAATATTCAATCTCTTTAATCTTTTTCGATGTGAAGAGTTCTCCAAAAAACCAAACAAATCATCCTTAGCTTTCAGATATAAATGTTCAGATGCAATTGCTGAATCACAATCAATATCAAAACCCGAATCACCTCTCAATTTATTAACAATAGCTCCGGCAAGTAAGGTATCTTCAAGATTAAATTTATTCTTCCATCCCGAACAAAGACAAAGTATATCAGCATCCTGTACCATCAACCATTCTGATAAAACATCCAGATTAAGAAACGAACCGATAACAATCTTTGAGGCATCATTTGCAGCATGTATAGCCTGAGTACCGTTAGTAGTGGTGATAGCAATATTCCTTCCCTTCACACCCTCTCCCATAAAACTAAATGGAGAATTACCCATATCAAATCCCTCTACAATCTCACCATTTCGCTCCCCTGCAACAAGATACCCTTTTTCTCTATAAGACAGGCTTTCCTCAATAGTAGCAACAGGAATAATGGTATTAACCCCATGAGCAAAAGCAGTACAAATAGATGAAGTAGCCCGAAGTACGTCTATAACAACAACTATCTTATTATTGCAATCAAAAAGATGAAGAAGAGATGGTGAAAAACAAACCTCTAAAGTAGGCATGTTTTATTGTTTCAGAAAAGGAAACTTTACAACCTTTGCCTTCAAAGATTTATCTCTAATGCTAATATATATTTCCGAGTTCTCAGCAGCATAATTAGTCCCTACATAAGCCATTCCAATAGGCTTCTGCAAAGTTGGAGATTGTGTTCCTGAAGTAACTACACCAATCTTATTCCCATTAGCATCAACAACATCATAACCATGACGTGGAATGCCCCTGTCAATCATTTCAAAGCCAATTAACTTCCTTCCAACACCCTTCTCCTTCTGTTCTTTCAAAGCCGCCGAGTTGGTAAAGTCTTTAGTAAACTTCGTTATCCAACCCAATCCCGCTTCAATAGGCGAAGTAGTATCATCAATATCATTACCATACAAGCAAAATCCCATCTCCAATCTAAGCGTATCCCTTGCACCCAAACCAATAGGCTTTATCCCAAATTCCTCCCCCGCCTTAAATATCGCATCCCATACCTGGTGCGCATTCTGATTGGGAAGATAGATTTCAAAACCTCCTGCCCCTGTATATCCTGTCGCTGATATATAAACATCAGGAACCCCTGCAAATGTCCCTTTCTTAAAAGTATAATACTGCATATCAGCAAGATTAACATCAGTAAGTTTCTGCAAAGTCGCCGCAGCTTTCGGTCCTTGCACAGCAAGCAAAGTGGTCTTATCAGATACATCAATCATCTCAACACCTTTATCATTAAACTTACTGATCCAGTTCCAATCCTTCTCAATATTTGAAGCATTTACCACCAATATGTAAGCATCATCCTCAACCCTATAAACCAGCAAATCATCAACAATCCCGCCTTTATCATTAGGAAGACACGAATACTGAACCTTCCCAACAGTCAACTTCGAAGCATCATTTGAAGTAACACGCTGTATCAGATCCAAAGCATTTTCACCTTTCAACACAAACTCACCCATGTGCGATACATCAAACACTCCCACACCATTCCTCACTGTCTCATGCTCTGCATTAATTCCAACATATTGTACAGGCATGTTATACCCTGCAAAAGGAACCATTTTAGCACCCAATTTAATGTGCACATCACTCAGTGCCGTAGCTTTTAATTCTTCTGTTATCATTCTGTTAATTTATTAAAATAGTTTAAATAATTTTCCTTCTGCGAATCTACGGAATAATATTGTTCTACAGTCTTTCTTCCTTCTTTTCCTATCCTCGAACGCAACTCTTTTGATTCAGCGAGCAAAGATAGCTTATTAACCCATTCATCAGTCGAATCGGCAAGAAATCCATTAACTCCATCTCTAATAATTTCTGTATTTACACCAACCGGAGACATCACCGTAGGTATCTCCAAACTCATATAACTCAAGCCTTTCAGCCCGCATTTACCCTTAGTCCATTCATCATGAGGCAAGGGCATAATACCAATATCAAATTCCGATAATTGCTCCACCTCATCATCCTTAGTCCATGGAATGCCCTTAATTCCTAATGCTTCATTCCGATATGAACCATCACCAATAACTTTAAAACTAACCTTATCTCCATATTTCTCCTTAATCTTTAAAAGAAACGGAATAGCATAATCAAAGTGCTTCATCGTAGTCATACTCCCACTCCACCCAATACAAAGTGTATCATGCTTCCTTAAATGAATATTCCTAAACTCACTCGTATCAATAGTCGTAGGTATAATCACAACATTCTTATTAAACTTCAATGCATAATCCGCAAGGTACTTATTCCCCGCAATTACAAGGTCAGCCATCCTTATTATCTTACTGGTTTTCTCAGGATTCTTCAACCATCCCAAACTCTTATTCGCCTCCGAAACATCATGCAACCAGATAGCATCATCAAAATCAAAAACTAACTTTGCTTTTGTCCTTTTAAATAAACTCTCAAAGATGGTAGTCCCCGTCATAAAGGCTTCTCGCTGCACAAATATAATATCATAGTTAGAATATTTAATAACATCCTTCAACCGATAAATAAAGCTCCTGAAAAATATCCATGACTTACTCGTTAAATTCCCCGGATGATAAAAAACCCTGTCATCCCGTTCACTGATAATATATGATTCATGACAATGATAACCATTCTGCTCCAAAAAACTGATATACTGTTCATAGCGAAACCGCTGACTGGGAGACCGTCCCGGACGATGAGCTATAACAAATAAAACTTTCTTCATCAGCAAACAGAACTATTAATTAGGTATATCATTTCGACCAGATTGATTGCTGCAAAGATAGAAAGAAGAATTATCATTATCTTTGCTTCTTGTACAAAATGAAAAAAGCCCTCCTCTTCCTCGTTCTTCACTCCTCACTCTTCACTCTTCACTGCTTCTCACAATGGACATGGATGAACGGCGATTCCACCTTCAATTCAATCGGACATTACGGCACGCAAGGCATTTTCGATTCCCTAAACTCCCCTCCTGCCCTCTACGAATCCTGCGAATGGACCGACCTTCAAGGAAATTTCTGGCTCTTCGGCGGTGTGGATTTTAATTTAAACGATCACTCTGACCTCTGGGAATTCAATCCCAACACCAATCAATGGGCATGGATAAAAGGTCCCGGCATCCCCAATCAACCCGGCATATATGGAACTCAAAATATTTCCTCTCCAAATAATAACCCCGGAGCTCGCGGCTGGGGCATCCCTACTTGGGTTGATTCTACTGGTAATCTCTGGCTTTTTGGTGGCAAGGGTTATGATATTACCGGAATCAATAACGCAAGTTTAAACGACCTCTGGATGTTTAATATCTCTTCAAAAGAATGGACTTGGTTTAAAGGTTCTTCAATAGCCGGAAGCCCCGGTTCTTACGGAACAATCGGTCTTGAATCAAGCACAAACAATCCTCCCTCGAGAGAAGAAACAAACATCTCATGGACAGATAACGGTAACAAGCTCTGGCTCTTCGGAGGCTATGCCGGTTCAAGGGGAGCATATAGCGATTTGTGGAAATTCAACATCAATACAAACAATTGGACTTGGGTAAATGGTCCTGATAGTACTAATCAATTACCCGTTTATGGCACTCTTGGAGTCCCCGATTCATCTAATATTCCTTGTAGCAGATATGCTTTCGCAAAATGGAAAGACTGCAACAACAACCTCTGGTTCTTCGCCGGTTCCGATGATACCGGTAATGTTTATAATGATTTATGGCAATATAAAATCATTACGAATCAATGGGCATGGATAGGCGGAACAAACATCGAAAACGATACAGGAACTGATAACAATACTTGTTTGTCATCCATCAATAATATTCCATTGGCAAGATATGAAAACCGCGCCTGCTGGATAAGAGGAAATGGAAACTTCGAATTCTTTGGAGGATATAGTCGTGATTCAGGAGGTACCAACTACAACGACCTTTGGGATTATAATGTAATGACTAAAGAATGGACATTAATGAGCGGAACAACACTTCCAAATCAAGCAGGATACTATGGAATAAAGACAATTTCAAGTTCTCTAAATCTCCCACCTTCAAGAGGCGGGGCAATATCATGGAAAGATACCGCAGGAAACTTATGGCTTTTTGGTGGCAGCAAATTCGCAGGTAACCGATTTAATGATTTATGGAGATTTGTTCCTGACACTACTTGTCCTGCATTAATTCCTTGCAACTCCACCGAAGCAATCAACACGACAATTCCTTCATCAAATCAAATCTTTATCTATCCAAACCCAGCATCCACCTGCATAACATTTAGTATATCCGTTATTCCGACAAAGGAAGAATCTCTTTTAATCACAGATGTCCTAGGCAACCGATTAATTCTTCAACAAATCAATTCAACTCACGCAATCATCAACATCTCCCAACTATCGAATGGTATTTATTTCTGGCGAATGATTTCCAACAATATGATTATTGATACAGGAAAGATTGTGGTAATAAAATAACCGCGCCTAATACTTTTCTAACTGATTCCAAACCCGGGGGCTGAAATAAAAAGTGAATCTTCTGTAGGTTTCACACTAAGAACTGGGACCTTAGAATGATTAACAATCTGATGGGTAAATGGACCTGGAAGTCCTCCACCAAGCTTTGATTCACTGCCTGCATTTATTACAATAAGATCACATTTATATTTCGAAGCGTAATCCAAAGCAGCCTGCGCAAGGTAGCTTTCATCAAGAATAATCTCGGATTTAAACGGAATTTCATCCCTGATCAAAATCTTCTCAACAGATTCTATTTTAATTTTCATTGCTCTCAGTTCTGCTATATCCTTTGATCCC
>Ga0206937_10182_pt1 | contig 17935 bp, 15 predicted proteins | sample Alteio_BWOrgHeat_11_FD_152923 | JGI IMG/M metagenome (GOLD analysis project Ga0206937, IMG submission 152923) | Enriched cells from forest soil in Barre Woods Harvard Forest LTER site, Petersham, Massachusetts, United States -... | ecosystem: Environmental > Terrestrial > Soil > Temperate forest >... | reverse complement strand
GCTTTGCTCAAGACGCATTTTTCGGTGCTGCCGAAGATTTCCATCGACTATGCGGTGATGGAAAAGGCGCATGTGCTGATGGTGGAGGCGACTTTTGACTGGGACGATGTCGGGGGCTGGGCGGCGGCGGCGAAATACTGGAAGCAGGACGAACACGGGAACATCGGGAATGCGGAGATGACGACGCACGATTCCTTGAACAATATTGTTTATACCACCGAGAAGGCGCACATCGCGCTGATGGGGGTGCGGGATTTGATCGTGGTGCAGACGGGCGACTCGATACTCATCGCGAGCCGGCACGATGCGGAGAATATCAAGAAGCTTGTGGGGAAGATTCCACCGGAATTGCAGTAGCAATGACGAATTTCCGAATGACGAAGCACGAAAGAATGACGAATGACGAAATCCGAATAGCCCGTGTTATTCGTGAGTCATCGAAGATTTTATACGAAATTTTGTTGATGGAGAGACTATGAAAAGAATCCTCGGAATTGATATGGGCGATGCCCGGATCGGGCTGGCGCTGTCGGATGAACTGGGGATGCTTGCGCATCCGCTGGAGACGGTGGTCGTGAAGGATCAGAGGGACCCGGCGGAGTATATCGCGAAGATCGTTGAGCGGGAGAAAGTGGAGGTGGTCGTAATCGGCATGCCGCGGAATATGAACGGGACCTACGGGCCCGCGGCGGAGAAGACGAAGGCGTTTGCGGAGTTGCTGAAGGCGAAGTCGCCTTGCACGATCAAGTTCTGGGATGAACGGCTGACGACGGTGGCGGCGCAGAAGTCGTTGCACGAGAGCGGCCGGAATGTGAAGCAGGGGCGCTCGGTGATCGACCAGGTGGCGGCGCAGATGATTTTGCAGGGGTATCTGGATATGCAGGCGATGCTCTGAAAGAAGATTGAACAGGAAAAAACAGAAAGAACGGAAGGGGAAACAGCTCCTAGTTCCTGGTTCAAAGTTTGGCGGCCTCGTTCTCTAGGAGAGCGGCGACGGTAGGATTTTTTTTGACAGGATTACAAGATTTACAGGATGGAAGAGAAGAAAATCCCACGAAAACCCATACCGGTCGCTGCGATGCGGTTGAAATTGATTGTGGCTTATGATGGCAGGCCGTTTCTTGGGTGGCAGAGCCAGCGGGGGGGGAACACGGTGCAGGACCATCTGGAGGCGGCTTTTGCGAAGGTGTGCGGGCGACGTGTCGGCGTGCAGGGGGCGGGGCGGACGGATGCGGGGGTGCATGCGATTGCACAATGCGCGCATGCGGATATTGAAGGGAATACGCTGCCGCCTGGCAGGTGGTTGACGGCGCTGAATGCGAATCTGCCGCGGGAGATCCGGGTGATGAAGTGCAGCCGCGCGCCGAAGGATTTTCATGCGCGGTTTTCGGCGAAGGGGAAGGTGTATGCGTACCGCATCTGGACGGGGCCGGTGCTCTCGCCGTTTGAACTTGGACGGGCGTGGCATTTGTTTGGCGGGGTGGACATCGATATTCTGAAGGCGATGGCGAAGCGGCTGACGGGGACGCATGATTTTGCATCATTCGCGGCGAACCGGGGGACGCCGGTGGAGAGCACGGTGCGGACGATCCATGCCATCAAGATCCGCAAGCAGGGGTCGGTGGTGACGCTGACTTTTGAGGGGAACGGGTTTCTTTACAAGATGGTGCGGTTGCTTACCGGGGCGATGGTGCGGTGCGCGCAGGGGAAGAATGATGCGGCGTGGATTGGCGATCTGCTCGCGGGGAGGAAGAAGAATAGTTTTGCGGCGCCGGCGGATGGGCTTTGTTTGGTGAAGGTGGTTTATTGAAGAAGATTTGAACAGGAGAAAACAGAGGGAACGGAGGAAGACGAATTTTCGTCCACAGATTTCACGGATTTACACAGATTAAGAGAATTGCCGTCTGACTTGATATGCAATGATGATAGTCGTTAAATCTTATCGCTCTATAAACCCATAATAAATGGATTCCACGGGTCACGATGTTGAGATCATTATTGATCAAGTGCGGACTGCAAACCCTTCTTTAAAGGTCGTGCAGCATTCGCCATCGCATGAGGCCGATGATGATGGACTTTGGTGGTTCAGTTTACCCGGAAACGCAAAAGACATTCAGATTGAGTCCTCGTCTTACAATTGCCCCTTTATGATAGAACATTCGGACATGAAATCCACTTCAGAGGCGCTTACCGGGCGCTCGATTGACGAAGTTGTTCAAATTGTTTGCGACTACTTGAAATCACTTTGACGTGCGGCGGATGGGCTTTGTTTGGTGCGGGTTGTCTACGGGAAATGCTGAAGGTTTTAATTTGCGGCTTTGCCGGGAATGGTTTCCGATCTTTTTAAGACAGGATTTACAAGATTTACAGGATTGAAGAGAAGAAATCCCACTAAGAAGGACTGAAATGGTCCGTTTCTCTTTCAGATAACGCTGAACATATCCAAATCTTTGGGCCAAAGGATCGTATACTTTTCGCCAGATATCTCACGGTAAGCGGCGCGCAAATCGATCATGAAATCCTTACTTCCAAAAATCCGCATGATTTGGATTAAAGTCTGCTCAGGGTAGTCAGTATGAACAAAGATGTTTGTTTGCCCTGATCCTACATCATGACCGTCGACTTTGCCGAATCGACCGAGCCGCTGAACGAGCGTGTCTTCAATCGCAATCATCTCGTCATAATCTTTGATTGTTGCGGCGGGCCACTGAAAAACTAGTTGGAATTTCATGTTTGATGTTGCGGGTCATTACGGAAAAATCTTCCACAGATTGCGCAGATTAACACAGATTAAAGAAGTGGAAGATTTTTAGACAGGATGAACAGGATAGAAGAGGGGGACCGAATCGGCTGTATGTTTGTAGTGTGACCTGCCAGTATCGTTCGGAATGATGAAATCCTCCCGTCATCAGGATGTTCCGGTGTTGCGGAAACGCGGTGTGATTGGTTTTACGCTTGTTGAGCTTTTGGTGGTGATTGTTGTCGTGGCGATTCTTGCAGCGGCGGCCGTTCCAGTTTTCAATATTGTTCGAACGAAGGGATATCAGTCCAAAGATTGTTCCGATGCCCGGTCGATCGGCCTCGCGCTGAGATTGTATGCTGAGGACAACAAGGGTGTGTTCCCGAAGAGCACAACATCGGCGAATGCGGCGTTTCTGGATATTGTGCCGAATTATGTTTCCACCCAGAAGATTTTCTTTGTAGCAGGCTCCGGCTGGTCCACCGGCAGCTATGCTGTCGAGATGAGCCCGAGCGGCACGATGGTGGCGGGCCAGAATGCTTATGCGTATGTATCGGGGCTTTCGGATACGAATAACGGCAATTATCCGCTGATTGCGGATGGGTTTAATGAAGGCGCGCCGGGTGTTTATAACTCAATTCAGGGGACAAAAGGCGGGGTATGGAAAGGGACTAAAGCGATTGTGGTGCGCGTGGATGACAGTGCGACCGTTGAACCGGTTGAGGACAGCGATTACAGAGTGCCTTCCAATCGAATGAATGCGGATAGCGGAGGAGCTGATATTTTTACGACGGGGGCTACCTGGATGCCTTCGGGGACGGTTTTGAATCCGGAGTGAAGATTGAACAGGAGGAAACAGAAAGAACGGAAAGGCTTTTTTTCGTCCACAGATTGCACGGATTGACACTGATTTTTCGAGAGAGTTGATGCAACCCGCTTCGGGGTTGGTTCCTATTTTTTGACCGATTCCCATGGTAGCTCCGACTTTGTCGGAACAACCATGGGCTATATGATATAACCGCGTTGCGGTAATGTGTCGCTACGCGGGGATTTTTGCGGGCTTTATTTTTGGGGTGGGGTGTGGGAGGGTGGAAATCCCGATGACGAAGAGGCCCAATATCATTTTTATTTTGCTGGATGATCTGGGGTGGAGGGATCTGGGGTGCTATGGGAGCTCGTTCTATGAGACGCCGAACCTGGACCGGCTGGCGGCGGAGGGGATAAGTTTTACGAATGCGTATGCGGCGGCGCCGGTGTGTTCGCCGACGCGGGCGAGCATCCTGACGGGGAAGTATCCGGCGACGGTGGGGGTGACGCAATACATCGGCGGGCATGCGGTGGGGAAGTTGTGCGACGTGCCTTACTTCCATGTGCTGCCGAGGCAGGAGATTTCGCTGGCGCGGGCGTTGAAGGAGCATGGGGGTTACCAGACGTGGCATGTGGGGAAATGGCACCTGGGCGAACGCGAGACCCGTCCGGAACAACACGGGTTTGACGTGAACCTGGGCGGGTGCGGCTGGGGGTCGCCGAAGTACGGGTATTTCAGCCCCTACCATTGCCCAGCGCTGACGGATGGGCCGCCGGGGGAATATCTCACGGACCGGCTGACGGATGAGGCGATGAAGCTGATCCGGTCGAGTGGAGACGCGCCGTTTTTTCTGAATCTGTGGCACTACGCGGTGCATACGCCGATCCAGGCGCCGGAGGCTTTGGTTGAGAAATACCGGAGAAAGGCGGCGGCGCTGGGGCTGGACAAGATCAACCCGATCGAGGAGGGGGATTTTTTCCCGTGCGAGCACAAGAAGACGCAGCGCATCCAGCGGAGGAGGATTCAATCGGACCCGGCTTATGCGGCGATGGTGGAGAATCTGGACTGGAATATCGGGCGGCTGCTCCATGCGCTGGAGGAGAGCGGGAAGGCGAAGGAGACGATTGTGATTTTTACATCGGACAATGGCGGGCTGGCGACGGCGGAGGGATCGCCGACGAGCAATGCGCCGCTGGCGGAGGGGAAGGGGTGGATGTACGAGGGTGGGACGCGGGAGCCGCTATTGATCCGCTGGCCGGGGGTGATCGCGGCGGGGAGCAGGACGGATGCGACGGTGACGAGCCCGGATTTTTATCCGACGCTGCTGGAGGCTGCGGGGCTGGAGGCGATGCCGCGTCAGCATTTGGATGGGGTGAGTTTTCTGCCGGTGCTGAAGGGGGACGCGTTTGAGCGGGGGCCGATTTTCTGGCATTACCCGCATTACAGCAATCAGGGCGGAACGCCGGGGTGCTCGGTGCGCGAGGGGGCTTGGAAGTTGATTGAGTTTTTTGAGGATGGACGGTGCGAGCTTTATAATCTGGTGGAGGATGTTTCGGAGGAGCGGGATTTGGCGGCGAGTGAAGGGGACAAGGTTAAGGAGCTTAAGGGGAAACTCGATGCTTGGAAGGTTTCCGTGGAGGCGAAGATTCCGAAGGTGAATTTGAACTGGAAGAGGTAGGAATTCGTCCACAGATTGCCGCCCAAGCCCCTCGGCTTCTCCCAGAGTCGAATTACGGAGATTTTTTTGGGGGAGTCCGAAGAAGCTATCGCGGACTGGGACACGACAAAGCGTATCCCTCCAGTTCGAGGCGGACGTGTTATTCAATTAAGTTTAGAGGTGCCGTCAGGCGATTTCCGTGAAATGATAGAAGCATGGGTGTTAAGACAGCCGCCGATCTCCCATCCGATGCAGATCGTCCACATCGGACGTTCGGCTTGGGGAAGGTTACGAGGCCGGGCATTTATGGCCATGTCGAGGTCACCGCGATTCCGCGATCTGCCCCCGATGAGATATTGGTTGAATGGAGCGCGGGCTGCCACCTATGCTTTCCACGTGATCAGTGGGAGCCCGTGCTGAAAGTTACGCATGAGGTCCTTGAGAGAGCGAGGACAGATGGCCAGCTTCGTTGTGGTGTGCTCCTCATTATCGAGCGTGGCTCTTACACTGACAACGAGACGGTACGTTCCGCCCACGTAGAGGCAGCACGACTTGCTGTTCTCGATGCATTGAGACGCGGCCACTTTATCGGGTAGGGCACTCTTTGCATGGCGAAGTTGGAGCTTCGTCACGAGGAGACGGGTGGAGGATGCGTGTTATTTGCCGATGCAGAAGGTGCTGAAGATGACTCCCAGGAGTTCTTCGCTGTCTACTTTGCCTACTACTTCGCCGACGGATTCCAATGCGGCGCGGAGCTCTATGGCGATGAATTCGGCGGAGAGGTTTTCCTCGATGGCGCGCTTTGCGGCGGTGCAGTACTGCTCTGCTTTTTGCAGGCAGGATTGATGGCGGGTGTTGATGGCGATGCTGGCGTCGGCGGTGGCGATGTTGCCGCCCATGACACGCTGGAAGATGGCTTCGGCGAGTTGCTCCATCCCCTCGCCTGTTTTGCAGGAGATGCGGACTGCTTCGGCGCCGGTCCAGCTTGGGAGCTCGCCGAGGTCGGTTTTGTTGAGGATGAGGATTTCGCGGCGGGCTTGGGCGTGCGGGGTGATGGAGCCGGGCTGGGTGGCATCGGCGACGCGGAGGGCGAGGTCGGCTTTCTCGACCTGGCCGCGGGCGCGCTCGATGCCCTGGCGCTCGATGTGGTCGCCGGAGTCGCGCATGCCGGCGGTATCGACGAGGCGGAGGGGGATGCCGCGGAGGTTGATGACTTCCTCGATGGTGTCGCGGGTGGTGCCGGGGGTGTCGCTGACGATGGCGCGCTCGTAGCCGAGGAGGGCATTCAGGAGGCTGGATTTGCCGACATTGGGCGCGCCGTAGATGACGGTGCGGACGCCTTCGCGGAGGATTTTGCCGTGGTCGGCGGTGCGCAACAGCAGGGCGATGCCTTCGCGGACTTCGCCGAGTTTTTTTTGCAGGGCGGCGCCTGTATCGGGGTCGATGTCCTCGTCGGGGAAATCGATGAACGCTTCGACGTGGGCGAGGAGGCCGAGGAGTTGTTCGCGGAGGGCGCGGATTTTTTCGCCGAGGCGGCCTTCGAGTTGCTCGGTGGCGGCGCGGAGGGCGAGGTCGGTCTGGGCGCGGATGAGGTCCATGACGGCCTCGGCCTGGGTGAGGTCCATCTTGCCATTGAGGAATGCGCGCTGGGTGAATTCGCCGGGCTCCGCGGAGCGCGCGCCGTGGGCGAGGAGGAGCTGGAGGATGCGGCGGGTGACGAGGATGCCGCCGTGGCAGGCGATCTCGACGATGTCCTCGCCGGTGTAGCTGGCGGGGGCGCGAAAGAGGGTGATGAGGACGTCGTCGATGACTGTGGTATTATCGAATATTTTTCCGAATTGCTGGAGGCGCGGCTCGCATTGTGAGGGTTTGGTTTTGCCTTGGAAGATTTCGTCCGCGATGGAGATGGCGCGCGCGCCGCTGATGCGGAGGAGGGCGATGGCGCCTTCGCCGAATGGGGTGCTGATGGCGGCTATTGTGTCGTGCATGGCGTGGAGGCAGGGTAGCATGATTTTTGGAGGGTTGGCTATTTCTTGTGGATCCGAAGTTGTTCATCCCGCAGAGGCGCAGAGACGCAGAGGTTTTTTGTATGTCCATTCAAAATTCCTCCGGTTCCCTGCGTCTCAGCGTCTCTGCGGGAGTCTTTCCGCCGGACTTTCGGTACACGCTCCAAGACAACAGTTGGGTGCGAGGTCCGAAGAAGTCCCACCAGGGCGGGACGGACCGGGGAAGGCAGCGCCTTCCCCTACAGGTAAAATCGCGGGGCGATTCTCTAGCTCAGGAGCTTTTTTAGCTCGGCGATGAAGCGTTCGTTTTGGGGCATGGTGCCTACGGAAACGCGGATCCACTCGGGAAGTTTGTAGCTGGTCATGTCGCGGATGATGATGCCGGTCTTCAACAGCTTTTTGAAGATGTCGCTGCCGTTGCCGACTTTCACCAATACGAAATTTGCGTGGCTGGGGACGAATTCCAGGCCCATGGCGGCGAATTCTTTTTGCAAGTAGTCGCGGCCCTTCCATGTGAGCTCGCGGGTTTTTTGCTGGTGGTCGTCGTCCTTCAGGCCCGCCAATGCGCCGGCCTGGGAGATGCCGTTTGCGTTGAAGGGCTGGCGGGTTTTTTGCAGGATCTCCATGATTTCCCTGCTGCCGAGGCCGTAGCCGATGCGGAGATTGGCGAGGCCCTGGATCTTGGAGAAGGTGCGGAGGATGAGGACATTGGGGCGTCCCTCGCGCACGTATTTGAGCGTGTCGGGGGCGTCCTTCAGGAACTCGTGGTAGGCTTCGTCGAATACGACGATGACGTGGGGCGGTAAGCGGTCCATGAAGCGGTCGATCTCGTCCTGCGGGACGAGGGTGCCGGTGGGGTTGTTCGGATTCGCTATGAAAAGCTCGCGGGTGCGCGGGGTGATTGCGGCGGCCATGGCATCGAGGTCGTGCTTGAAGCCGGGGTCGGGGACCTCGACGGTCTTTGCGCCGAAGAGGGTGGCCATGAGCTTGTAAACGACGAAGGCGTGCTCGGCGCTGATGACTTCGTCGCCGGGCTTGAGGAATGCGTGGCCGACGAACTCGATGATTTCGTTTGAGCCGTTGCCGAGGATGACATTTTCGCGCTGGAGGCCGAATTTTTCGGCGATGGCTTCGCGGAGGTAGAAGCCGCCGCCATCCGGGTAAAAGTGGGCGCGCTCGAGCATCTCGTGCATGGCGGCGAGGGCCTTGGGCGACGGGCCGAGGGGGTTTTCGTTCGATGCGAGCTTGACGATGTCGGAGGTCTTGAGGCCGAGCTCTCGGGCTACGTCCTCGACAGGTTTGCCGGGTTCGTAGGAGACGAGGTCGCGGAGTTGTGGATTCGCATATTGCCAAAGGGACATAGGGAGGCAAATAGTAAAAGCGGAATTGAATTTAGGAAGTAAAATTTAGGATTTAGGAAGTTTCATTTAGCATTTAGCATTTAGCATTTATCATCTAACATTTATCATTTAGGGTTTGCGCTTTACCCTAAGCCCATGCGCGTTGCTGTTATTGCAGATACTCATAATCATTTGCCGGAGACGTTGCTGCGGTCGATCGCGGAGGCGGATGAGATCTGGCATCTGGGGGATGTGACGGATCCGCATCTGCTTGGGACGCTAAGGGAGTTGAACCGGCCTTTGCATTTTGTGCGGGGGAATTGCGACAGCGAGATGACGTGGCCGATGCACCTGGATTTTACGATTGCGGGGTTGAGGATACGGCTGATCCATATACCGCCGGCGCAGGCGCCGCCGGGGTTTGACCTGCTGCTACACGGGCATACGCATGTGCCGCGCAAGCAGATGGTGGGGACGACGTGTTTCCTGAATCCCGGGTGCATCACGCGGGCGAATCGAGGGGCGCCGTCGAGCTATGCGTGGCTGACGCTGGAGGATGGGAAGCCATTCGGGTGGGAGGTGCATCCGATCATGCGGGGGTGAGCGCGTTCCCCAAAATAACAAACCGTTGGACGGAAACTCCAATCCGGTGCTCTCATTTTTCCTGATTCGCGAGCAGAACCAGATCCAAGCCATCGGCTTTATATTGCCGGAAGCCGCTATCAAAAGTCACAAGTCGTGCCCCAGTCAAACGAGCAAACGCATACAAGTAAGCATCCATCCAACGCTTGGGTGACGGCGACCTGACCGATGCCCCGGAGAACCATTCTGCCTCCAATCCTTCAGGCTCATCAATCCAGCCTACACGCGGATCGAAATGGAATTGGCGATAAGCCTTGATCGCCTGTTCATTGGACATGGCGTCTTCCCGAAAGATAGCCGTGGAGGTAACCAGCCTAAGGAAGGAATTTTGCGTCATTCGGCAGAAGCAAGCCGATCTGTCGTCTGGAATTTCGTCGAACCATGCAAGCGCTTCCTGATGATGCTCGTGCCGATCAATGGTCAGAGCGACCCAGACGTTGCTGTCCAACAGACTAAGCTTCATCGCCCGCGTCTATTCGAGCCTCGTGTTCAGCGATCATTTTACCCGTCAGTTTCAGCGAGCCCGGCTTTCGTGATTTCACAATGGGCAACTTGAGCCGGCGGACCCGTTGCGAAGCATCCGGCCGGCTAATCACCATGCGAACCCCCTCCGCGACCAATTCCTTCACCTTGCTGCCTCGCAACGCTGCCGTGGCCTTTAGACGACGGTACAACTCATCATCGAACTCGATAGTTGCTTTCACGAAAACAAGTTAACTTGTAAACCATCTTTCCGTCAAATCCCAATATTTTCAGAAGCTAGTTCGTGCCGGGCGCGGCTTTGTCGATTTCCGCGGATTTAGCGGCGTATTGATTGGCGACGGCCTGGAGGGCGTCGGTGTTCACGCCCTCGGCTGCGACGCCGATGTTGCTTTTCTCGCTGACGAGGAGGCTGAGCAACTGGCCGACGAGGCTGCTGTTCATGCCCGCAGTGTCGCTGCCTTCGCCGCTGCCGCCTCCGCCCGTGACAAACAGGCGCTCGGGGACGAGGGGCTGGGTGCTCTTTGAGAATTGCTCGGCGACGAGGTTCAAGGCAAAGAGCCTTGGGTCGCGATAGGCGTTCACTTTTTGCAATGTGACGGCGGCCTCAGCAAGACCGATCTGGGCAAGGCGCGAGGCCTCGCCTTTACCGATCAGCTCCTTGGAGGTGGCCTCACCCTGGGCGAGCGCGATCTGGCGCTTGGCGAGACGCTCGGACTCGGCGAGCTGGGCTTCACCACGGTTCGCGGCGACCTCGATGTCGATCTTCGACTGGGTGAGCTCGGTCTGTTTGGCAGCGGCGGCCTCGGCTTGCTTGAATTGCTTCAAGGTCTCGGCAGCTTCCTGTTGTTTCAGGTACGTGGCTTTCGATTCGTCGGCCAGGCGGCGCTGGCGCAACTGGTCGAACAAGCGCTCGATGGGGTCTTCCTTACCTGCCTCGGCAGCGGACTCAGGGCGGCCGATGAGGACGGCGACACAGTTGATATCGTATTCCTTGAAGCGCGCGCCGAGGGCGACGGTGGCTTCGCGCTGGATCTCCTCGCGGCGGGTGAGGAGGTCGAGCATGCTGCTATTCTGCGCGACGTCGCGGAAGTAGGCGGTGAGAATCGGGTCGAGGGTCTGCTCGATGAGGCGCTTCACATCGCCGAAACGCTGGATGACGCTGGAGGCGCGCTGGTAGTCGATATGCACGACCAGGGAAAGCGGGAGCGTGGGCTCGTAGGCATCCGCCGTGATGAGGGCTATGCTGGCGAGATTCTCGTCGTATTTGTGGTCCTCGGTTTCGTTGGTGATCCAGCGAAGGACGAAGTTGATGGTCGGCACGTACTCGATCTTCAACGCGTAGGGATTGAGCGCGTATTTGCCGGGGGCGAGCGCATGTCTCCACACGCCGCGCTGGCCCTGCTCCACCTGCTCGCCGTAGCGGAAAGCCTCGCCGCTGAGATCATCGCCCTGCGCGCCGTAGTAGGAAACAACCACGCCGACGTAGCCGATGGGCACAAGCGTCTTGGGCTTGATCTCCACGGTGGCGAACCAGCGGTTGATGAAAAATGTGCCGTCCGTGAGCACTTGCAACTGCTTGCCGCGCTTGCCGCCGAGAGCGAGGAAGGCCTCGGGGTCCTGGAAATAATCGTGATCGGGATGTCCCTCCTGGGGTTTCACCTCGGGCGCGATGATTTCACCGGAGCCGATGGTCGGGCCATCCTGCACGCTCACCACGCCGATGGTATCGGTCGGGAGTAATTCGCTGCCGTAAGCGGGGAAGCTGTTGCCAGCCGCGCCCTGGCTTGCCTTGGCGGTGCGGACTTCCACTTCCACAGGCATGCCGGAGGCCGCGGAGCCGATGACCATCGGCTGGAAGCCGCGCATGGCGTCGAGCTGGGTTTTCCATTGCACGTATTTCGTCTCCTCGTCGTCACGGAGCGGGCCGGAGAAGACCTTGTCCTCGGTGATCACGACGAAGAGCGCGAGATTGATCGCGTAGACGCCCTCGCGAAGGATCGCGCGCTGGCGGCCGCGCTGGCCCCGGTTGTTCAGGAACGCAGCGGCATCCTGGAAGTGGTTGCTATCGATGGTTTGGCCGAGCGTCTGCGTGGCGGGAAGCGGCTCGCCGTCGCGCGCATAGACGTAGCCCATTTTTCCCTGGCCCACGGTGACGAGCGGTTGCTTGTGCACGCGGTATTGCCATGAGTAGAGGCCGAAGTGGACGCCACCACGCAGGATACTGGTCTGGAAGCCCGCCTCGCCACTGCGCGCGATGATGCGGCCCTCCTTCAGCGAGCCCCTGGCGCTCCAGAGCTTCTCGATGACGCCAATCTGCGTATGCGGGATGTAAACGATGCCAAGCAGCCGTGGCAGGAAAAACAGAACGATGACGAAGAGGACTCCTGCCGTGATGTAAATGATGGTATGAACGTCTAACATAATATTCCTTTTGTTGTTGAGCAGATGTTTTAACAGAAAGCCACGGGTTGTCTTTTATAAAACGATCTGCGGTTTGTAATCGCCCATGGCACGGTCTTTTGCCACACTGGGAGCACTCTATGAAATCGCACGAACTTTTCCGCACGCTGCTCGAGGATTGCAACGCGAAGCAGCTCGCCGGCCAGATGTGTCTCTCGACCTCGATCATCTACAAATGGGCGGAGCCCGCCACCGAGGGAGGAAGCGGCACGCTGAATCCGCTCGACCGGGTGCTACAATTGATGCAATCGACCGACGGCAAGACGATTGCGCAATGGGTGTGCGAGCAGGCGGGCGGTTTTTACGTGAAGAACCCGCGGCCGCTCCGCAAGACGTCGCATTCGGTGGTGGTCGCCACCAACAAGATCGTGCAGGAATTTGCCCACATGCTTTCGCTGGTGGCATCGGCCGCAGTGGATAACTCGATCACGACGGAGGAATCGGGCGAGATCCGTGACCGCTGGGAGCGCGTGAAGTCGGCCACGGAGGAATTTGTCACATGCTGCGAACAGGGGAATTTTGATGATCTTCGTGTCCACGCAATGGAACCGGAAAAAGAGCGGACGGCGAAAAGGTAATTAATATGGAACTTGATCTCGAAAACGAACATGCGGAGCGCGCCTACGCGGTGCTCGCCTCGCTGGTGACACCGCGGCCGATCGCGTGGGTGACGACTTTAAGCCCGGATGGTGTGGTGAATGCCGCGCCATTCAGTTTTTTCAATGTATTGGGAGCGAACCCGCCGATCGTGGGATTCTGCCCCGGCGATCGCGAGGAAGGCGTGCCCAAGGACACGGCGCGCAACATCCGCGCAACACATGAATTTGTGGTGAACCTCGTGACGGCCGACCTGGCGGAAGCAATGAACAAAACGGCTGCATCGCTTCCCTATGGCAGTGATGAGCTTCGGCATGCGGGATTGACCGCCATGCCTTCTTCCGTGGTCCGCCCCCCGAGGATCGCGGAGGCGCCGGCCAGCCTGGAATGCAAGGAATGGGGAACGCTGGAGATCGGCGGCAACCGGTTGATCATCGGCCTCGTGAGGCGTGTGCATGTGCGGGATGAGTTGTTCGACAAGGAAACGCTCCGCGTGATCACGGAGCGGTATCATCCGCTCGGCCGGATGGCGAGTCCGAGCTGGTATTGCCGCACTGATGATCGTTTCGAGATGGAACGCCCGGATTAACGGCGCCACGCCTGCGTTTGCAAAATAGGAACCTGTTCCCCGCGGAATTCAATCCAGATTCGCGGAACGATAAAGAGCGGCGTAAGCACCATTTCTGGCGACGAGATCCGGGCCTGTGCCGGTCTCGGCGACCCGGCCATTTTTGAGGACGACGATTTTTTCCATGTCGTGCACGGTGGCGATGCGGTGGGTGATAATGAGGGTGGTGCGACCCTGCATAAGCTCTTTGATCGTCACCATGATGGCGGCCTCGGTCGTGGGATCGAGGGCGCTGGTGGGCTCGTCGAGGAGAAGGATGGGGGCGTTTTTCAAGAATGCGCGGGCAATACCGAGCCGCTGCCGCTGGCCGACGCTCAAATGCCCGCCGCGCTCGCCGACCTGCGACGCGTAGCCCTCGGGGATCTGCATGATGAAGTCGTGCGCCTGCGCGCGCTTCGCGGCTTCGATGATTTCCTCCTCGGTGGCGTCGGGCCGGCCATAGGCGATGTTTTCGCGGATGGTGGTGGAGAAAAGAAGCGTGTCCTGCAGCACGATGCTCATCTGGTTGCGGAGTGATTTTTTTGTGACGGCGCGCAGGTCTTTTCCATCGATGAGGACGCGGCCTCCGGTGGGATCGTAGAAACGCGGCACCAGCGAGAGGAGCGTTGTCTTTCCCGCGCCGGTCCCGCCTACGAATGCGACAGTCTGCCCGGGCGCGACGCTGACGTTGATTCCGTTCAAAATAAGGCGCGCCGGATCGTAACCGAACTGCACATTTTCAAATGCAATCGAGCCGGTCGTGGAGGTAAGCGTTTCGGCACCGGGCGCGTCCTTGACCTCGTCTTCCTTGTCGAGCACTTCAAAGCACCGCTGGGCGCCGGCGGCGGCTCCCTCGAGCGCCCATCCGACCGTCGTGAGGGCTTCCAGGGGTTGGTAAAGGGTGATCAGGTAGGTGGAAATAACGATCAGCGCGGATAATGTGAGCGACCCTTCCAGCACATGCTCGGAGCCGAGCCAGTACATCCCCGCGGTGGCCAGCGCCATGAGCACGCTCACGACGAGCGAGCTTTTCATCGAGGTTCCCTGGAGCCGGACATTTGCCTCGAGGCTCTGGCTTGCGCTCACCCGGAACTGCTGCACCTCGTGCTCCTCGCGCCCGAATGCCTGCACCATGCGCACGCTGCTCAATCCCTCCTGCGCTGCGGTGAGCAGGGCGCTCTCGCGCTCCGCAATCACGGTGGATTCGTTGCGGATGCGCGTCGCGAACAAACGGAACGTCCCCACCATGAACGGGATCACCAGCAGCGAGAGCAGCGTCAGTTTCAAATCGAGAAAACACATCGTCACAAATGTGCTCACGAGCGTGATCATCGTCTGGAAAATGAAAGTGATGCGGCTGTAAAACGTCTGCACCGACTGTGAATCGTACGCCACGCGAAAGCTGGAGTCCGCGCTGCGGCGCTGGTCGTGAAACTTGAGCGGCAGGATGTGCAGGTAAGCGTAGAGTTCCGTGCGAAGCCGCAGCAGCCCTTGCAAGCCAACACGGACGTACATCATGATCGCGATAAGGTTCAGCCATCCGCTGAGAAGTTGCAGAAGTACCATGGACAGGCAGAGCACCGTGATGATCTGCGATTTGCTCCAGCCCACGAAAACGGCATCGAGAAACCGCACCAGCGTGTTTGATTTCTGGCCCGCGCCAAGCACACGGCCGATGATGTAGGCAAAAGGCCAGGGCTTCAGCAAATTCAGCGGCATGATGACCAGCGTGAGCAGCGTGGCCAGGATCGATTGCCCCAGGAAAGGCCTGAAATAGGCAAGCGTGCGGCGGTAAATGGACATCGGTAAAAGTGAATACCGGAACAGGGGTTGATTGCAACGCTTCTCGCGGGCGATTTTGAGGGTTGCGCGGCTCGCGAGTTTCACGTATTTGACATCAGCAAATGCCCCCGATCAAAATAGAAGAACTGCTCCGGAAATGCGACGGACTGCTGCGCAAGGCCCGGGGGAAGCTCATCTACGCCGCGCAGCACTGGCGCGAGACCCTTGCGGATATCCGCAACAAGCTCCTCACGGGTATCGTGGTGGCAGTGCCGATGATCGTCACTTTCAAGGTGCTGGAGCTTGCCTACGGCTTCATCGATGGCATCGGCGCGCCGTTTTTGAGCAAACTGATCGGCAAAGAGATTCCCAGCCTTGGATTTCTCGTCACCGTCCTGCTCCTGATCTTCCTCGGCTACATGGCGACAAATGTGCTCGGCCAGCGGCTCATCGACTGGGCGGAGCGCCAGCTTTTGCGCATCCCGCTCGTGGCGACGATTTACACCGGGGTGAAACAGGTGATCGATTCCTTCAAGTCGTTCAATAACATGGCGAACTTCAAGCGTGTCGTGTATGTGGAATATCCCTCGCCGGGCTGCAAACTCATCGGCTTCGTCACAGGCCAATACTACGACCACCGCCTCCAGCAGGAGATGGTTTCCGTGGTCATCCCGACCGCCCCCAACCCGATGACCGGGCTCGTGATTGTCGTGGAGGCTTCACACGTCATCGAGAGCGAACTCAATCTCGAGGAAGCGATGAAGCTCATCGTTTCCGCCGGCTTGGTCTCTCCAAAGCGAAAAACCGCCGTTTCTGTCGAAACGACAGTGCTTACCGACTAAAATCGCCCGTTTTTCACGATTCGCTACACTGTGTGTATCGAAAAGCTACACTGTTGCGGCTGTTTTTTTACACTTTTCGTGAACTTTTTTCGCGTCCTCGCGTCTAACCTTACTGTTGTGAACGTATAGTTACGAGGTTGGCATCAGGCTTGCTTAATAAGCCATCGAGTCAACCAAACAACGGAGAAACCCAATGAAAAAGAACCATCAAAAAGTAAGCAGAGTGAACTACAGCCTCGGTGATTTAATCCTCGCCGTAAGCGCCTACAGCAAAAATAACTGCGAAACAGTCGCAGCAGTGGCAGACCTGATCGAAAGCGGTCGCGTGCGTTTCCAGACCCATGGACGCAAAATCCGCGCTCACGTTTGCTAAAACACCCGTGAGTCCAAAGAAAATTTAAGTTTTCCCTTTATTGAACAGCTCGGAGCTTCCTATGCTCTGATGCTGTGATTGAACGCTACTCTCTACCTCAAATGCGCGACCTCTGGTCGGAGGCGCGTAAATTCGAAATCTGGCTCCAAATCGAGCTCCTCGCCAGTGAGGCTCTTGTCAAGGAAGGCATCGTCCCGAAAGCCGATTTCGCAAAGCTCAAGCGCGGCATTGATCTTTGCCTCGCAGATGTTCCAGCCCTCACCCGTCGCGCTAAGGAACTCGAAAAGACGCTGAATCACGACGTGATCGGCTTTACCACCGCCGTCTCGGAAAAAATCAACCACCCGGCCAGCCGCTGGCTCCACTTCGGCCTCACCAGCAGCGATGTGGGCGATACCGCCTACGCAGTGCAGATGACTGAAAGCGCCCGGCTCCTGATCGAGGACGTGAAGACCGTGCGCAAATCCATCGCGAAACAGGCCAGAAAATACAAATTCACCCCGTGCATCGGCCGCAGCCATGGCATCCACGCCGAGCCGACCACCTTTGGCCTGAAGCTGGCGCTCATGCACGACGAATTCGGCCGCGCCCTTGAGCGCCTCGAGCGCGTGCATAAAACCGTCGCCGTGGGCAAGCTCTCCGGCGCAGTCGGCACCAGCGCGCATCTTTCGCCGCGCGTGGAAGCTTATGTTTGCAAAAAACTCGGCCTTCGCCCCGCGCCGATTGCCACCCAGGTCGTCCAGCGCGACATCCATGCGGAATTCCAGACCACGCTCGCCCTGGTGGGAGCGAGCATCGAGCGTTGGGCGGTCGAGTTCCGCCACCTCCAGCGCACCGAGGTGCTCGAAGCCGAGGAACCTTTCACCAAGGGCCAGAAGGGGAGCAGCGCCATGCCCCACAAGCGCAACCCGATCACCTGGGAACGCCTCACCGGTCTCTCCCGCGTCCTTCGTGGCAATGCCCTCGCCGCCCTCGAGAATGTCGCCCTCTGGCACGAGCGCGACATCAGCCACAGCTCGGTGGAGCGCATCATTTTTCCGGATTCCTGCACGCTGCTCGATTACATGTTCAGCCTGCTCACCCGCCTCATGGATGGCATCCATGTTTATCCGGAGAACATGAAGAAAAATCTCGGCCTCAGCCTCGGCATGTGGAACAGCCAGACCGTCCTCCTCGCGCTCATCCGCAAGGGCCTCACCCGGGAGGATGCCTACTCCCTCGTGCAGCGGAACGCCATGAAGACCTGGGAAGTGAAACACGCCGGTCGCGACGATGCCGATTTCCTGGAAGTGCTGAAGGCCGATCCCGATGTGGCGAAACATTTCGAAAAAGACGAACTCAAAAAGCTCTGCTCGCTCGATTTCCATTTCAAGGAAGTGAACAACCGCTTCAAGAAGCTGGGATTGTAAAAAATCCGTGCAGCGCCCACAGGGGGGACTGGCGCTCCGTTTCACGAATATTCCGGCAAATCGAAGAAAGCGGTTTAAAATCAAAAAAAATTCTGTATGTTCCCACCCTTCCAAATACCGTGCTTAAATCCATGAATAGAAAATTGATTTTGTGCTGCCTGATCACCGGACTTTCCTTCACAGGCTGCA
>Ga0206937_10181_pt1 | contig 17970 bp, 11 predicted proteins | sample Alteio_BWOrgHeat_11_FD_152923 | JGI IMG/M metagenome (GOLD analysis project Ga0206937, IMG submission 152923) | Enriched cells from forest soil in Barre Woods Harvard Forest LTER site, Petersham, Massachusetts, United States -... | ecosystem: Environmental > Terrestrial > Soil > Temperate forest >... | reverse complement strand
ACGAATCCCATGGTGGATTGGAAATCGGAATTTGGCAGCGCCATTGATTACTACGTTTTCTTCGGGCCATCGGTTGACCAGGTCATCGCCGGCTATCGGGATTTGACCGGCGCGGCGCCGATGATGGGCCGGTGGGGCTGGGGTTTCTGGCAGTGCAAGCAGCGCTACCATTCGCAGGAGCAGCTTCTGGAGATCGCCGCGCACTACCGGCAGATGAAGGTGCCGCTCGACGGGATCATCCAGGACTGGCTCTACTGGTACCCCGCGCCCTGGGGATCCCACCAGTTCGATCCCATCCGCTACCCTGACCCGGCCGGGATGATGAAGCAACTCCATGCCTCGAATGTCCGCATGCTTATCTCGGTCTGGGCCAAGTTCGACACTGGCAGCCCGAATGCGACCGAACTGAATGCCGCCGGCGCGCTCTACCCGGAGGTGATCCCCTACGCTTATCCGCCGGGAAAGGGCCAATGGTACGATCCCTTCAATCCTGAGGCCCGCCGGATTTACTGGAGCCAGGTATCGAGGGAAATTTTCTCCAAGGGAGTGGATGGCTGGTGGCTCGATGCGAGCGAAGCCGAGCTGAGCGGCAAATGGGGGCAGTTCCGCGATTTCAAAACCGCGGCGGGACCGGGAGCGGAGGTTTATAATGCATATCCGTTGATGCATACCACGAGTGTCTACGAAGGGCAACGCGCCGAAAATCCGGGGAAGCGCGTCTTCATCCTCACCCGCTCCGCCTATGCCGGACAACAGCGGAACGCAGCCGTGGCTTGGTCGGGCGATATCCGCGGCACGTGGGATTCTTTGCGGCAACAGATTCCGGCGGGGCTTAACTTCTCGCTCAGCGGCATTCCCTACTGGAATACCGATACAGGCGGTTTTTTCGCCCCCCCGGCTGATGACCCGAATTACGCGGAGCTGTTCACGCGGTGGTTCCAATTCAGCGCCTTCTGCCCGATGTTCCGCGTTCACGGGAGCGCCACCGACGATGCCGTGGAACCGTCTAAAAAAGACAAACCCGGCAAGGAGATCTGGCAGTTCCCGCCGGAGACGCAGAAAATCCTGATCGCGTACGACAGGCTCCGCTACCACCTGCTGCCCTACATTTATTCGGTGTCGTGGAATGTCACGAGCCTGGGCTCGACCATGATGCGGGGACTGGTCATGGATTTTCAAAACGACCCGCAGATTTACAACATCGGCGACCAATATATGTTTGGCCCGGCGTTGATGGTGAGCCCGGTCACGCAGGAAAAAGCTCAGAGCCGCAGGGTCTACCTCCCCGCCGGCCCGGCGTGGACTGATTTTTGGACGGGACAGACCCAGCCGGGCGGGCGGCAGGTGGATGCACCAGCGCCGATCGAGACGCTGCCACTCTACGTGCGCGCGGGATCAATCATCCCGTACGGCCCCGAGGTGCAATCCGCCATGGAAAAGGCAGACCCGGTCGAACTGCGCGTCTACCGCGGTGCGGACGGTGCATTCACGCTCTACGAGGACGAGGGGGACAATTACAATTACGAGAAGGGTGTCTATGCCACCATACCCTTGACGTGGGATAACAAGGCGGGCGTGCTGACGATTGGCAGGCGCACCGGTTCGTTTCCCGGCATGCTCAAAACGCGGACATTCCGTGTTGTGTGGGTCGCGCCGGGACACGGGGCAGGTCTTGACCCGGCCGCAAAAGCCGATGCCGAGATTGCGTACGACGGGCATGAGGTTGCGGTGCGTGCGACTGCGGCACGGAATAAAACAATCGCAGGAACCAACGAGTGAAAAACGCCTGGATACAGACGACATTGCAGCCGGTCACCGCATTTTATGGGTATGCGCACCAGATCAAACGGGATTCCCAGGGGAAGAAATTGCGTTTTGCAGGCGCGGCGGTCTATTGCTTTCAATCTGTTGCACAACCCGGATCTGTGCCAGCGGGATTTTCGATGTTCAGTTGATCAAGGCTCTAAATTGATGCTCAAGCGTTAACGAAACAACACCGCGCTTCAATAATGACAAAATCATCATTCCTTTTAACGGCCTCCGTTGCTTTCCTATCGCTCAGCGCGCTTGTTCGGGGTCAAACGGACAAGGCTCCTGCCTTCCTGCAATGGGCGCCAACTCCACCCATGGGCTGGAACAGTTGGGACTGCTTCGGGACCACAATCACCGAGGCGCAGACCAAGGAGCAGGCTGACTTCATGGCCGAAAAACTCAAGGCCCACGGCTGGCAATATATCGTCGTGGACATCGAGTGGTATCAACCCACAGCCGTAGGCCACGACTACCAGGCCGGGGCAAAGCTCACGATGGATGAATTCAGCAGGCTAGTCCCGGCGCCGGAAAAATTCCCTTCTGCGGCTGGTGGCGGGGGCTTCAAGGCGCTGGCTGATTATGTCCATGCGCGGGGCCTGAAATTTGGCATCCACATGATGCGCGGTATTTCGCGACAGGCCGTGCAACAGAATACCCCGATTAAGGGCACAAAGGCCCATGCCGCCGACATCGCGGACAAGACCAGCCTCTGCGTGTGGAATCCGGATATGTACGGCGTGGATATGGGCAAACCCGGCGCGCAGGCCTACTACGATTCGCTGATGGAACTCGTCGCCTCCTGGGGGGTGGATTTCATCAAGGTGGATGATCTTGGCAGACCCTATCACCAGGCGGAGATCGAAGGTATTCGCAAAGCGATTGATAAAACCGGGCGTCCCATCGTATTCAGCACTTCACCGGGGGAAACCCCGCTTTCCGCCGGGGCGAACGTCAACCAGAACGCAAACATGTGGCGGATCAGCGATGATTTTTGGGACGGATGGAAACAACTCCTTGCCCAGTTCAAGCGCCTGCACGACTGGACGCCTTATCGCATTCCGGGTGCTTGGCCGGATGCGGATATGCTGCCTCTCGGCATCGTCAAATTCACCCGTAAGACGCATTTCACTCGTGATGAGCAACACACACTCATGACACTCTGGAGTATCGCCCGCTCCCCGCTCATGCACGGCGGCGACCTTACGAAGACCGACGATTTTACGCTCTCCCTGCTCACCAACGATGAAGTCCTGGCCGTGAACCAGCACAGTGCCAATAACCATGAGCTTTTTCGCACTGATGACGGTCTCATCGCTTGGATCGCCGACGTTCCAGGTTCCGCAGACAAATACCTCGCCGTTTTCAACACCCGCGACGCCGCGAAGGATGCGCCAAAAGACGCAACCGTGCCCATCCCGGTGAAACTCACCGATGCGGGCTTTACCGGTGCCGTGAAGATTCACGATCTCTGGACGAAAAAAGATCCCGCCCCCGTCAGCAATGAATTCGCTCCCGAAGTACCGTTTCACGGAGCCATGTTGTTCCGCCTCAGCTCCGTGAAGATTTCCCGGGACATTAAGCTCACAATCATCTCGGGAAATAAGCCGGCCGGGCTTTGATTTCAGCATGAAAAAACTACTAGCAAGTTTCCTGTTACTCCCTTTCGTTATGAGCAAGGGAGGCACCTACCCGAATCTCTTCGACGCGCATCCGCCTTTCCAGATTGACGGCAATTTCGGCGCGACCGCCGGCATCAGCGAAATGCTCATGCAGAGTAACGAGCGCTACAAGGATGCCGCCGCGCCGGACGAAGACCGGTACATCATAGACCTGTTGCCCGCGCTGCCCGGTGCGTGGCCAAATGGCTCGGTAAAAGGTTTGCGCGCTCGCGGTGGTTTCACAGTGGATATCGTCTGGAAAGATGGCACGCTCACCGAAGCCACGCTTTGCTCACTCAATGGCAACCCTTGCAAGGCGGGTTATGGCGGGAAGATCATTGATCTGAATACCGCCAAAGGAGGCAGCCAACGTCTGGGACCTTCTCTCACCCTCTAACAACTGGCGATAGCATCAAAATCACCGATTCGAATGGCTTTTCAATTATGAAAATACACTTACGCCGCTGCATTTTTGTTCTTACCGGCATGTTAGCATCCTTGAATCTTCAAGGAAAGGTCGAGCAAGTGCAACCACTAGGCACTGGTGCCGGTTTCAAACTCAGCGAGGGTAGCCTGCAGGTCGAATTCATCACGGATCGCATTGTTCGAGTGCGCGCCACGAGGAATGCCGACTGGTCGAAAACGCCCAGCCTGATGCGCGTGCCTGTCAATGAAAAGCCCGGCAAACTCACCATCAAGGATGCGGGCGATGGCATCGAGTTGCGCTCTGCGAAACTCCTTGTTCGCATCGACCGCGTAACTGAGACGGTTTCGTTTTTCGACCCCGAGGGTAAACCTCTCCTCACGGAGAATCCTTCCGAGCCGCGCACGTTGGAAAAAGTGGACGTCATCAAGTCGGTCGCCGATCCCGCAACCATCACGAAAGTGAATACGGTGGATGGCGAACGCGAAGTGGCCGGGAAGTATATCCAGCAAAAGGATCGCGAAGCATGGAAGGGCAAAATCTCCTTTCGCTTCGCCGAGGGCGAAGCGCTCTACGGCCTCGGAATGGACGAGACGGGAGACCTCAATCTGCGCGGCACCACCAAGCGCCTCTATGTTCATAATCTGCGCAAGGTGAATCCTTCGGTCGTTTCCACCCGCGGCTACGGCCTTCTCTTTGACGCCTACTCAGCGATGACCTTCACCGACGGGACCGATGGCGGCTCACTCTCGTTCGACGTGATCGACGACCTCGATTATTACTTCATTGCCGGTCCCGGCATGGACGGCGCGGTCGCCGGCTACCGTCAACTCACCGGAGCTGCTGTCATGCTTCCGCGATGGGCATACGGTTACGTGCAGTCCAAGGAACGCTACAAGTCGCAGGACGAAGTGGTTGCGACGGTGAAAGAATTCCGCGATCGCAAGATCCCGCTCGACGTCATCGTGCAGGATTGGAACTACTGGTTTCCGGGGCAGTGGGGCGGCGACCCCGATCCAAAATTTTATCCCGACATCGCAAAAATGGTCAAAGGCGTCCACGATCTGGATGCGCACATCATGATCTCGATCTGGCCGAATCCCGGTGATCGATCTACGGCCGGAAAGGCAATGAAGGGGGCTGGCTTTACGCTCGCGGGAACGACTTACGTTGACATGTTCAACCCAAAAGCCCGAGAGCTTTATTGGAAGACGGTGGCTTGGAATAATTTCGGCCAGCATGGCATGGACGCATGGTGGTGCGATTCGACCGAGCCGGAAACCGGAGATTGGGGCTTGTCGCGTCCGGCCGATGCCGACGAGGTCAATATCCGGGCACTGGCAAAAGTCATCGATCCGGAGTTCCTCAATGCCTACGCGTTGGAAGATTCCACGGGGATTTTCGAAAATCAACGCAAGGCCCTTCCGGACCGCCGCGTGCTCAATCTTACGCGTGCCGGCTACGCGGGCAGCCAACGCACCGGCGCGGTTTTATGGACCGGAGACATCTCGGCAAGCTGGTCCACCTTGGAAAAACAAGTGGCCGGCGTCCAGAGCTTCAGCGCGGCGGGCAATCCCTACATCACCATGGATATCGGAGGGTTTTTTTGTACGCAGAGGGAAGCAATGGTTCTGGCAAGGCCAATATGACAAGGGCGTCGAGGACCCCGGCTACCGGGAACTCTACACGCGCTGGATGCAGTTCGGCGCGTTCCTGCCGATGTTTCGCAGTCATGGCACGGATACACCACGAGAGCCCTGGCGCTTCGGCGATCCCGGCACGCCGTTTTATGACGCCATCATCGCGACCATCGATTTGCGCTACCGCCTGCTGCCCTACCTGTATTCGCTGGGCGGGCAGGTCGCGAAGCAAAACGCCGCGTTCCTGCGCCCCGTTGCCTTCGCCTTTCCTAACGACCCGAAAACCCACAACCTCAAAGCGCAACTCCTCGTAGGTGATGAGCTGATGGTCGCGCCCGTGCTCAAGCCGATGGAATACGGTCCCAACTCTGCGCCCATCAATGATGCGGCGAAGACCATGGACGTCTATTTGCCCGGAGGTTCCCAGTGGGTCGATTTTTGGACTGGCGATCCCGAGGCTGGCGGTCGCACGATCAAGGTGGATGCACCGCTTTCGCACTCGCCGTTGTTAGTGAAAGCCGGCTCGATCCTGCCGCTCGGGCCGAGTGTGCAATACGCCAACGAGAAGCCGGGCGCTCCTATTGAGCTGCGCGTTTATCCCGGTGCCGATGGCATCTTTAGCTTTTACGAGGACTCCGGCGACGGCTGGGGTTATGAGAAGGGTGAGTTCTCGGTGATCCCGATGTCGTGGGACAATAGCTCAGGCGTCCTGACCATCGGTGTCGCGCAGGGCAGCTTTCCCGGTATGCTCAGGGATCGCGTGTTCCAGGTCGTGCTCGTGAAGCCCGGCCAGGGAACTGGCATCGAACCTGCCGTCAAAACTTCGGAAGTTCGCTATACTGGCCGATTTATCACGGTTCGCCTCTAAAATCATGACGATCATCTCGCTGCCAGCAAATTTAAATCACGCGCTCACTGTGATCCGTATCAAAGAAAACAAAATCCCATGAAAAAATTCCTGTTCATTCTTATTCTTCTCGTCGCTGGGGCATTTATCTTCGCAACTGTCCATTACAACGAATCGCCACAGCAAGTGTGGAAGAGGCTTGTAGATGCCGTGAATGAATTGATCAACCCTAGGCCGGTTTCTCCAGCCCCCCCTGCAATTCCCACACCAACGCTGACTCCGACCCCGGCGCCAACGCCGGAAGCGGCACCCATCCCGGTGCCCACGGCTACGCCGGCTCCCACACCAACGCCTCCGCCCGATCCGGTCGCGTGGATGATGATGCACAAGGAATACTGGCCGAAAGAAGTGGTCATTAATAAAGCGGTTGAGTTTCCGGTGGTGTTTGACGGAAAGATCGCTGGATCAGCCAGAGTGCCGGCGGGAACGGCGGTCAAGGTGGTGATGATGGACAAACTGAATATCGTGGCCGATTACAACGGAGGGGAACAAAACGTGCCGGTTGCATCCACCGATCTGTCCCGGCGCGCCACGGATGCCATGTCGAGTGCAACGGAGGAAGCAGCCAGGGAGGATGCCGCGGCACAGGCTGCAGTTCAAGCCACCCCAACTCCTGCGGTGAATCCATCGGCCACTCCCGATGCGGCCCCGGGCGTTACGAATGATCTTTCGACCGATGAGCAACTATCAGCAACGAATGGAGCTTTCGTTCATCCCGGCTTGTTGCACAACGAGGAGGACTTCAAGCGGATGCGCACCCATATCGGTCGCGAGCCTTGGAAATCCGGTTGGGAAAAATTGACGGGGAACTATCACGCCTCGCTCAGTTACAAGCCGAGGCCGGTGGAAAACGTGGTGAGGGGGAGGGACCGGGCGCACACGGAACCGGAAAACTACAGCTTGCTGTTCAACGACATCGCAGCGGCCTACGCCTGCGCTTTGAGGTGGCGTATCTCCGGCGACCGGCGCTATGCGGAAAAATCCGTGGAGATTCTGAACGCATGGTCTTCGACGTTGAAGCAACTCAGCGGTTCCACGGACGTGGATCTGGCGGCTGGAATTTATGGCTATGAATTTGCAAATGCTGCTGAAATCATGCGCACTTTCAAGGGTTGGAAACCGGAGGATTTTGCGCGCTTCCAGAAGATGATGCTCGAGGTGTTTTATCCAATCAATAAGGGCTTTCTGATGCATCACAATGGTACCCCGCTCAATCATTACTGGGCTAATTGGGATTTGTGCAACATCGCCTCGACGATCGCCATCGGCGTCCTTTGCGATAAGCGCAGCATCTATCAGGAAGGGATTCGCTATGCCAGGCAAGGAGAGGGTATGGGCTCGATCAGGAACGCGATTTACTATGTTCACCCCGGCGGGCTTGGCCAGTGGCAGGAGGCGGGACGCGACCAGGGACATACCACGATGGGCATCGGCATCATGGGCGCGATCTGCGAGATGGCCTGGAAGCAGGGGGAGGACTTGTATGGCTACGACAACAACCGCTTTCTCGCAGGCTGTGAATATGTCGCCAAATATAACCTGGGCGAGGATGTGCCCTTTAAGACTTTTTCCAGCGATAAATGGACGCAAACCGAAATTAGCAGTAACGCGAGAGGTAACGTGCGGCCTGTATGGGAGCTGGTTTACAACCATTATGTAAAGCTCAAGGGATTGCCGGCCCCCTACACGACGCGGATGGCCGAAAAGGGACGGCCCGAGGGTGGAGGTGGCGACTACGGGCCGAACAGTGGCGGTTTCGATCAACTCGGCTACGGAACGCTCACAGCCACGCTGGACCCGCAGGAATTAAAAAATGCGCAGGCGGAAGGTTCAAATTGGATGTTCACGAATCATCAATAATCTTCCATCCAAACTCTTGAAATTACTCCTGTCCGTCTCCGCTGCGTTATGATTCACAGCCTGGCCGTTGTTGCTCTCTCGCTACTGGCCTTCTCTCCCGCCACAGGATCCCGCACGACCACGAAAGGCTTCACCCCCTGACTTTTATTTGCCATGACCAAATTACTCATTCTCAGTTTCGCCCTCCTGGCGGGTTCCGCTCTTGCCGCCAAAGAGCACCAGCCGTTTGGCCAGCCACTCATTCCCGACCCGGTGGCTGATCCAAGCATTATGGATTTGGACGGCACTTTTTACTGCTAAGCGACTACCGATGGAGCAGGCGCTCGTCTCGCCACTTCGGGCACACCCGCGGTATGGAAGTCGCGGGATTTTCTCAACTGGAGCTTTTAAAGTTCAGGTTTCCCGCACTGATCCCGACGATCCACTCTGGAACACCTCGCCCCACATTTCATTTCCGTCGCTTCTGCCTCCTTGCCTGTCTTGCATTTTTAGGCGCTTAAAAGCCAGGGGTGATCAACCTTTACCAACCGTCAGCTATCCCGAAATCGTCCCAATCGGGCACTTTCTGCCGATGGTTTACAGTGTAACCGACTTTCCAATGGTCAGCGTCGCCTGTAGGCCAAATAATGAATCAGCCGGATATTGAAGTCGCCTTTAAGGACAGAAGAATAAGCGATTTTGAAAACGGAAAATTTTCTTGTTTAAACAGACTCCCCGCTAATGAATCACTTGAAAGGTTTGTATATTTTGGACGCTCCGTCCGTGGATTTGATCTACGGACAGGAAGAGCGGCGGCATGTCGCCGAGTTGCTTGACATTTACGCGCCACCCCAGACGTCCGCTTCTATCAAGTCCAATCCTTCCGTCCTGGCCGAGGCGAACGTGGTGGTATCGGGCTGGGGTGCTCCGGTGATGGATGAGAAATTCCTTGGAGCAGCGCCCAATCTTCGAGCGGTATTCTACGGTTCCGGTTCGATTCGCAATTTCACCACCAGTGCCTTCTGGGACCGCAACATCGTTGTGAGCAGTGCCTATGCAGCCAACGCCGTACCGGTGGCGGAATACACATTGAGCACAATTCTTCTGAGCCTGAAACATTTTTGGAAATTTTCCAGGGAGGCCGGAAATGGCAAGGGCTGGGGGGATCATACACGCCCAGTGCGGGGGGCATACAACGCCACTGTCGGATTGATTTCGTGCGGAATGATCGCACGCAAAACTTTGGAATTGCTGAAACCCTTCGACGTCGAACGTATTGTGTTTTGCCCGTTTCTGTCGGAAGCCGAAGCCAGGGAACTTGGAGTAAGGCGTTGCACACTGCAGGAAGTTTTCCAGCAGGCGGATGTGGTTTCACTGCATACCCCTGAGCTTCCCGAAACCCGGGGCATGATCACAGGTGGGCATTTTGCCTCCATGAAGCAGAACACCACGTTCATCAACACGGCAAGGGGGGCGATTGTGAAACAACGCGAAATGATCGAAGTCTTGCGCGAACGGCCTGATCTCACCGCTGTGCTGGATGTGACCGATCCTGAGCCACCGGAGCCCGGGTGCCCGTTGCTGACACTGCCGAATGTCGTGCTCACACCGCATATCGCGGGTTCCATGGGGTCTGAGATCAACCGGCTTGGACGCTATATGGTGGATGAATTGCGCCGCTATATCGGCGGCAAGCCCTTAAAGTGGCAGATCACCCGGGAGCTGGCCACAAAGTTAGCGTGAGCAATCCATTTAATAATTTTTCACTGAGAACGATGGATATCCAGCACCGCTCATTCCTTCCCGGTCAGGTATGGCTGGACACCGATAGCAATCCGATTCAGGCACATGGCGGGGGAATGTTATTACAGGATGGCATCTATTACTGGTTCGGTGAAAATAAGGATGGAGAAACTTACGGGAACCATCGCATTGATATGATCGGGGTGAGTTGCTATTCCTCACGCGATTTAATCCGCTGGAAAAATGAAGGTCTGGCATTGGCAGCCGTTGCTGATGATCCCACCCACGACCTTCATCCAGGCAAGGTGGCTGAGCGGCCGAAGGTTGTTTTTAACCGGACGACAAAAAAATACGTCATGTGGCTGCACATTGACTCGGCGGATTACACCGGGGCACGCGCGGGCGTCGCTGTGAGTGATCACGCCACGGGGCCGTACGAATATCTCGGTAGCGTGAGTCCCAATGGGATGGATTCACGGGACATGACACTTTTCCAGGATGACGACGGACGAGCCTACTTAATCCACTCTTCCAACTGGAACAGCGTCACTATTATTTCTAATCTCGATGAAAGTTACCTCAGCTTCACGGGAAAATTTTCGAGACATTTTGATCATGGTACGAAGAACACGGGAAGGGAATCCCCGGCTGTTTTCAAACATGAGAAAAGGTATTACATCATTACTTCAGGGACAACCGGGTGGAGTCCCAACGCCGCTGAATACGCCTTTACCGAATCCATACATGGCGCTTGGGAAGTAAAGGGTAATCCATGCATTGGAGAAGATGCTGAGACGACTTTTCTTTCGCAGGATACTTTTGTTTTCCCTGTCGCTGGCAAAAGTGGGGCTTTTGTTTGCATGGCTGACCGCTGGAATAAGAACGATCTGCGAGATTCGCGTTATGTCTGGCTGCCACTACGGATTCAGGGAAAAACACTGGAATTGAAATGGTTCGATTCATGGGACTTGACAGTTTTCGACGAACTGCAACCAACCGCTTTATGCCCAACCAATTAAAGGCTGATCCCCGGGTATCGGCGAAATAAAGTCCTTCAATCATGCGTCCAATTTTTTGTCCGATTTTCATTTTGCTGATCACTATGACAAACTGTTTTGCGTCGGTCTGGCAATGGTCCGTGCCGGTGGAAGGCGGAAAGTGAGTTCTATACCATGCGCTACGGGCCTTACCTCATCGGCATGAACATGACCAGCCAGCTCGATTACGAGTTGAAGGTGCCGGACGATGTCCACTCCGCGCTTGAGTTGGTTTCGGGCAGACCAGATTTTGGTTTCCGGTTCGATGAAAGTCGGGCCGAAATCCACAGTCGTTTTGTATCTCGGCAGGTCATCCCCACAGGTTGGCTCACGGATGTGCTACGGTGCGCAATAATATGAAATGCCTGATATTCTTTGTCTTCCTTAACTTAACCACGATCCTCGCCCGTGCTGAGGGCGGATTTTTGTTCGTTACCTTCCACGACGAGACTTCGCCGCTGAGCGAGCAAATCTACTTCGCCATCAGCCAGGATGGATACAATTGGCAGGCCCTCAACGACGATCGTCCGGTGCTTGTTAGCAATGTCGGCGAAAGAGCCGTCCGCGATGCATACATCCTGCGTTCGCACGACGGGAGCCATTTCTACATTCTCGCCACCGATCTTTCCTTCTTCCACAACCAAAATTGGCATCGCAACACTCATCAGGGAAGCAAGTCCATCGTCGTCTGGGATTCGTCCGATTTGATCCATTGGTCAAATGCCCGCCTGGTTCCCGTAGCCCCCAGAGACGCCGGTTGCGCATGGGCTCCCGAGGCCATCTGGGATGATGAAACGCACGATTATCTTGTCTTTTGGGCTTCCACGACTGGCTCCGATAACTTCGTTCGGCAGCGCATCTGGGCCTGTCATACCAGCGACTTTGCTACGTTTGGGATACCTTTCATCTACATGCAAAAAACACAAGACTTAATTGACGCGGACATCGTGCGGAGCAGCGGTAAATACTATCGTTTTAGCAAGGACGACACCCACAAGGCCATTTCCATGGAAGTAAGCGATAAATTAAGTGGCCCGTGGGAAAATGTACCCACTTTTTCTCTCGCGCAACTCGCAGGCTACGAAGCTCCCGAATGTTTCCAAATCTCTCCCGCTACCACCAATAAGCCCGCCACATGGTGCCTGCTCCTGGACCATTACGGGAATCATAGCGGCTACGCGCCATTTGTTGCCTCCGATCTGGCCACCGGCCGATTTATTCCGGGGACCGGTTTTCACTTCCCATATCCCTTCCGTCACGGCGCCGTCCTCCCAGTATCTGATCAGGAACTCATCCTCCTTAAAACGGCCTTCAAAGGGAAAAGTTAGCTTACTTTCGCTCGCCACGCGTCCACACCAATAATGTCAAACTCAATCCGGCGAATGGTATCTTTCCCACATGTGCAGCCGGGCTTGTAGGTGCGGAACGTCGCTGCATACTCAGACGTGAGACCGCGATTCAAAAAGTCAATTGGTCAAGGATGGCTGGCTGCGGCTTGATACCCCGGTACAAGTCCGCAGGTTGCTGTGGCTGCGCCTGCCCCGGGCTGTCCGAGCATACATGGCCGCGGAAGCCATCGAGAGATGGCTTCGATTCCCGCAATCTCGACGTGAATTGGAGTTCCCTCCGCGTGCCGGTTGATGAGTCATGATTCTCGCTCGGCGAACGCCCCGGCTGGCTGAGATTAAGGGGCTGCGAGTCGCTTCCTTCCGTGTACGAACAGAGCCTCGTCGCCCGTAGGTTCAGAGTTCCGGACCGTTCCGAAGCGATAAAGTTCCCGGTGAAACATCCATGAAAACCGGCCGACAAACATTTTTGGTTAACAGTGTAACCGGAATTGTAGTTCAATCATGGCGGGATTGCGGACACCTTTACTCCAGCAGCGCGGATCGCCTTGGTGATCACGCGGCGTTTTTCACATAACCCTCCAACCTCCCAAAACAAAGCCTTGAAACTATCCGTCTTCTTATTGTCCGTCTTGACCGCTTCATCTGTCGCTTTTGCGGAGGAACCTGTGCTCGAGCCGATGGCTGCGGGAAAATTTGAGCCGACGTGGGAATCTCTCAAGCAATACGAATGCCCTGAGTGGTTTCGCGATGCAAAGTTCGGCATCTGGGCACATTGGTCCGCGCAGTGCGTGCCTGAGCAGGGGGATTGGTACGCCCGTAGCATGTATATTGAGGGCAACCGCGATTACAAATATCAGGTCGAGCATTATGGCCATCCTTCCAAGGTGGGATTCAAGGATATTGATTACATCTGGCATGCGGAGAACTGGGATCCGGACAAACTCATGCAGCTCTATAAACGCGCCGGGGCTCAATACTTTTTTGCGCTGGCAAACCATCACGATAATTTCGATTGTTACGACAGCAAATATCAGCCGTGGAACTCGGTGAAGATTGGGCCGAAGAAGGACATCGTCGGCCTTTGGGCGGATGCTGCCCGCAAATATGGCCTGCGTTTTGGCGTCAGCATTCATGCGGCGCATGCATGGAGCTGGTTTGAGACCTCACAGGGCTCGGACAAAGCCGGGCCATTGGCCGGAATCCCTTATGATGGCAAACTTACCAAGGCGGATGGCAAGGGACAATGGTGGAACGGGCTCGATCCTCAGGACTTATATGCTCAGAATCACGTTCCTGGCGGATTGCATTGGGATTGGGACAAAGGCACGCCTCCAGACAAGGCCTACATTGACAAATTTTACAACCGCACGATTGATTTGATTAATAAGTATCATCCCGATCAGATCTATTTCGACGATACCGTGCTGCCTCTCTACCCGATCAGCGACGTCGGCTTGAAAATCGCGGCGCATTTTTACAACAGCAGCATGAAATGGCATAACGGCCGAAACGAGGCGGTGATCAACGGGAAAATTCTCAGCGAGGCACAAAGGCATTGCCTCGTATGGGACTTGGAGCGTGGTGTCAGCGACAAGATACAGCTTTTGCCCTATCAGACCGATACTTGCATCGGAAGTTGGCACTACGATCGAGGCATCTTTGACCACCATCGCTACAAAACCGTCAAAACCGTGGTGCAGATGCTTGCGGATACCGTCAGTAAGAACGGTAACCTAATGCTCAATATTCCCGTGAGGGGCGACGGCACGATTGATTCCGATGAAATAACGTTCCTCGAAGGAATGGCAAAGTGGATGGACGTGAATAAGGAAGGCATCATCGGGACGCGTCCTTGGAAGGTCTTTGGCGAGGGACCCGCATCAGATTCGAATGCCCCGTTGAAAGGGCAGGGATTCAACGAAGGCAAGGGGAAGCCGTTTACTGCCGACGACATCCGCTTTACCATGAAAGGTGATGTTCTGTACGCTATCGCGCTCGGTTGGCCGAAGCAGGATCTAAAAATCAAATCACTAGGTACTTCAGCGGGGCTGCTGGATAAACAGATAGGCGCTATCACTTTGCTTGGAACCGAGGAAAGGATTGATTGGTCGCAGACTGATGATGCGGTGATTATCCATCCGCCGCAAAAGCAACTCGGCGACGATGCCATCGTTTTCAAAATCACATCAAAGCACTGACGATCTCGAATCCCTCATACTCAAAAACTCACGCATATGACTCCCAAAATCTCTTTCACCAGTTTGGGCCGGATCACCGGTTCCGTGACTTTATTTCTGGCATTGCTTCCGGTCGCGGGGAATGCGCAGGATTCACCCCGTGAACGCCTGTCGCTAAATGTAGACTGGCGATTCCAGAAAAACGATCCGCAGGATGCAAATGGGAAACTGGATTACCCAAAAGTCAAGGACTGGATTACAGCCACAGGCAATGAGTTAAGAAAGGATTCGGGCGCCGCCTTGCAAGCGAAACCGCAGGGGAACCCAGGTGGTGACATCTCGTATGCGCAGAGCGGATTTGACGACAAAGAGTGGAAACAGCTCAATCTTCCGCATGATTGGGGCATCGAAGGTCCGTTTAAGCAGGAATATCCCGGCGAGACTGGCAAGCTGCCTTGGTGGGGCGTCGGCTGGTACCGGAAACATTTCAATGTTTCGATGACTGAGAAGTCGAAACAACTTTTCCTGCAAATCGACGGGGCCATGTCCTGCTCGATGGTCTGGCTGAACGGAAAATTCGTCGGGGGCTGGCCTTACGGCTACGCTTCCTTCCAGCTTGATCTCACCCCTTTTATTCAGCCTGGCGACAACGTCATTGCCGTGCGATTGGACAATCCGCCAAACTCGTCGCGATGGTATCCAGGCGGCGGGATTTACCGAAACGTGTGGCTAGTCAAGACGGATCCGATCCACGTAGGGCACTGGGGTATCTATGTCACCACTCCTACCGTTGATGAGACTTCGGCTACGGTGCATGTGAAGGTTCAGGTGGACACTCCTGAAACGGCGAGCGCCGCTGTGAAGACGGAGATTTTCGAGGCTGGCCCGGATGGACAGCCCGCAGGCGCAGCGGTGGTATCCTCTCAAACGTCCGGCGCGCAGGAAATTGACCTTGCTGTGTCGCGCCCGAAGCTTTGGAGCCTCGAAACCCGAAACCTCTACATTGCCGTCACCAGCGTCTTTTCAAACAACAAGCTGGTGGACCGTTGCCAGACCAGCTTTGGCATTCGCACGATCAAGTTCGACAAGGACAAAGGGTTCCTCCTCAACGGCAGGCATGTAAAACTCAACGGCGTGTGCGATCATCACGATCTCGGCGCGCTAGGCACGGCAATCAACGTGCACGCCCTGCAAAGGCAGATCGAGTTGCTGCAGGAAATGGGTTGCAACGCGATCCGCACCAGTCACAACCCGCCTGCCCCGGAACTGCTCGACCTGTGCGACCGCATGGGGATGCTCGTGATGGATGAGTACGTGGACTGCTGGAAAATGCGCAAGACCCCGAATGACTACCATCAGTTCTTCGACGATTGGCACGAGAAGGACTTGCGCGCTCAGGTGCGCCGCGATAGGAACCATCCCTGCGTGGTGCTCTGGAGCATCGGCAATGAAATCCCCGAGCAGTCGAAGCCGCAAGGCCCCAAGATGGCGGCGGAATTGACCGCCATCGTGCATGAGGAGGATCCCACTCGGCCCACCACGTTCGCGTGCAGCGATGTGCATGGAGGTTACAACGGATATCAAACCGGCGTGGATGTCTTTGGTTACAACTACAAGCCCGGAGAGTACGGAAAATTTCATGCTGCGCATCCGGACATCCCGATCTTTGGGAGCGAGACCTCATCGACGGTCAGCTCGCGCGGCGAATACGCATTTCCGCCCAGCGGCAAGGAGGCGGATGCCAAGACAGACTTCCAGATGAGTTCGTACGATCTGTACGCGCCCCGTTGGGCGACCACCCCGGATGCGGAGTTCAAGGCGCAGGACCAGAATCCATTCGTGGCCGGTGAATTTGTCTGGACGGGGTTCGATTACCTAGGGGAGCCGACGCCTTACAACAGGGATGAAACCGTTCTGCTGAACTTCCAGGACCCGGCGGAGAAGGCAAAAGCTGAGCAGGAACTGACCCAGCTCCACAAAGTGACGGTTCCTTCGCGTAGTTCCTATTTCGGCATCATGGACCTGGCGGGATTCCGGAAAGACCGTTTCTACCTGTATCAATCGAAGTGGCGGCCCGATTTTCCCATGGCGCACATTCTGCCCCATTGGAACTGGCCGGAGCGAGTTGGCCAAGTGACGCCCGTGTTTGTTTATACATCGGGCGACGAGGCGGAGTTGTTCCTCAATGGAAAATCGCAAGGACGAAAGAAAAAGGGTGATTACGAATACAGGCTGCGCTGGGACGACGTGGTGTATCAGCCGGGCGAATTGAGGGTGGTCGCTTACAAGGATGGAAAGGAGTGGGCGCAGAACATCGTAAAGACAACCGGCCCCGCCTCGCAAGTCATGCTCAAGGCCGACCGCTCAAAAATTGCAGCAGACGGTCTGGACCTGTCGTACGTCACCGTGACCATCGCCGACAAAGACGGGCTCATGGTGCCGCGCTCGAAGAATCTGGTGCAGTTTGACATATCGGGGCCGGCTCAAATCATCGGGGTAGACAACGGCGACGCCACCAGCCATGACTCGTTTCAGGCGAATCAGGTGAAGGCGTTCAACGGACTCGCGCTGGTAATCGTAAGGACAAAGGCTGGTCAGCCCGGCGCGGTTGTGCTACATGCGAAATCCGAGGGATTGCAACCGGAGGATTTGCCGCTGCAAAGCGAGTGAGTTGTCAAAAAACAAATTTCCACCCGCAACATGAAGACAAATTTCCTCAAGAAAACTCCGATTTTTGTCGTGCTATTGTTGCTACGCCTCGCAGCCGGTACCTGCAAGGCGGTGGATATCGATGTCTGCGGACAAACTCCGTGTCGAACTGATGGATGGACGCGTCCAGGAAATCCAAATCGGTGGCTTCGAGAGAGACGAAAAGGAATTGCCGTGAGCATCTCGGAGAGTCGCGATGGCACGGTTATCCGCACGGAATCCACAGGCAGCAAAAATGTGAATACAAAAAAACAACCAATAAACTTATGACTCAACTCGACCAATCACTTTCCACGTCCAAACTCCTTCTCATCGGATCTGTATTTGCACTGTTTGCATTTGCAGTTTCCGCTCAGACGCCCGCCTCTTCCCCGTTATCCCCGGAAGCGACCACGCCTGTGCCCCCGCCTACGCTTACGATCGATCTGGGCAAACCGGGTACAAAGGTAAGCCCGACGCTTTATGGCTTGATGACGGAAGAAATCAATTATTCTTACGAGGGCGGACTTTATGGCGAACTAGTCCAAAATCGCATCTTCCGGGACAACGCGAAGGATCCTGTTCACTGGTCGGTGATCCAGGGGGATGGCGGCGCTGGCGCAATCTCGCTGGATGAAAGCCAGAAAATAGAAGGAACAGCTCTTCCCACCTCTCTCAAACTCGACGTCAGCCAGG